>Ga0164243_10000160_pt1 | contig 164614 bp, 158 predicted proteins | sample OricompcompostOP_FD_108781 | JGI IMG/M metagenome (GOLD analysis project Ga0164243, IMG submission 108781) | Organic Plus compost microbial communities from Emeryville, California, USA - Original compost - Organic plus compost (OP) | ecosystem: Engineered > Solid waste > Mixed feedstock >...
AACGCCGCATTTCGGACATATTTCGGCATTGATATGAATAGTAGCGCCGCAGGTGGAACAGTATTTTTCTGTAGAGGTATTCATGTAAATAAAAAATGAGAGGAAGCGAAAATACGCTTCCTCCTGAAATAATGCTAATTGTATTTAATGTTAAGATTTTGAGCCAAGATTTTTCAACAATTTATCAGCCTCGTCTTCACCTTGCGGCCCTATGTATTTCGCATCTCCGAAAGCCAGGATGAAATAACCAATTCCTGCTATGAAGCATAATATCGTTACACCGACGTCTTTGCCAAATGACTTAACCAATGCATGTACAATGAAGATGCCGGCAATAATATTCACAACAGGTATCAGGCACAGCAAAATCCACCACCATTCCTTTTTTATGATCTGCGTAATAAGGATGTACAGATTGTAGATAGGAATAATTCCCTCCCAGCCGGGTCTTCCGGCCTTTTCGAAGATTTTCCAGTGCGCAACAAAAAGCGCAATAATAAAAGCCAGGTAAATGATCGTTAGTAAAAACATAGGAAAGAAGTTTTAGTGTCTACAATATTAATAAAAAACTAATGGATGAATCAGCTATTAGTATAAATTTTTTAAAATTTATTTTTTCATCACAATATCTTTATCCGCATTTCATTTTCAACACATATTATGCTCTCGGATCTTATATTATACTGCAAGTTTTTTGCATCTTTGCTTTCCTTTTAAATAAATAATATCCTTTCTCATAAATGAGGCGCAGACTATTACATTTTTTTATAATTGTTAATGTGCTGGTGCTTTTAATTACCGGTACATACGCACAAACCAATAAGCTATACTGGAAAAACCGCAAACCATATGAGGGCTACTGGCAGCAGGATGTAGCCTATACGATCGATGCGGCAATCGATGAGAACATGAACCAGCTAAAGGCGGCAGAATTACTGGTATACACCAACAATTCTCCGGATACCTTACAGTTTGTTTACTTCCATCTTTTTCAGAATGCTTTTGTAAAAGGATCCTATACTCACCAGCTGGAAAGAGCCAATAATACTATATCCAGGCTGGGACGGTACGAAGCCGCAGGGCTGGGAACAGTTATCGAAGGTTTGAAAGTGAATGGTACAGAAGCGGAAACGGAGCTGGATAATACTATCTTAAAAGTACTGTTGCCGGAACCTTTGCTGCCGGGTGGCAGTGTTACCTTTTCCATGGACTTTACCACCTATTTTGACCGTGGCGGAACCCGCCGGAGGATGCAGATGTATGACGCCTGGGGGTTTATGCATTACAACGGCTGCCAGTGGTTCCCGAAGATATGCGTTTATGATGCAAAATTCGGATGGGATACGCACCAGCACCTGGGGAAAGAATTTTACGGTGATTTCGGCTCCTATGATGTTACGCTCGAATTTGCCGCCAACTACATCGTGGAGGCTACAGGGGCGCTGCAGAACCGTGAAGAAGTATTGCCCGATGAGCTTCGCCGGAAGCTCGACATAAAGAACTTTGCTGATAAGCCCTGGAATGAAAAGCCGTCTGTCATTATCCCGTATAATAAGGACGAAAGGAAAAAATGGCATTTTAAAGCGGAAAATGTGCATGACTTTGCCTTTACCGCTGATCCCAGCTATCGTATAGCTACTATTTACCAGGACGGTGTTGAATGCGTGGCGATCGTGCAGGAGCCGCATGCTTCGGGATGGCAGGACGGCGCCCAGCTGGTGGCTAAAACAATAAAGACCTTTTCGGAGCAATTCGGGCGATACCATTATCCGAAAATGGTGGCTGCGGATGCCAATGATGGTATGGAGTATCCTATGATCACCATGGATGGCGGTCGGTCGCCGGGCTATACCGGGCTTCTGGTTCACGAGATCGGGCATAACTGGTATTATGGCATGGTTGGTAATAATGAGACTTACCGGGCTTCGCTGGATGAAGGCTTTACCCAGTTCCTGACTGCCGAAGGTATGATCGGCATTGACGGCGATACGCTCGTGGAAGCGCCTGCAGCGAATAAATACGCGCGGATCTTTGCCGAAAGGAAGCTGACAAAAGATGCACGTGTATATAATGGCTATATAATGGATGCAGCTACAGGGAAGGATCACCAGCTCAATACGCACTCCGATGATTTTAATGGCGCCCTGGGCCATGACGGCGGATACCGGCTGGTCTATTATAAGACGGCCACCATGCTGTACAACCTCCAGTATGTGCTCGGAGACAGCTTGTTTTCTGCGGCTATGCTGCACTATTTTAATCAGTGGAAATTCGCGCATCCTTATTTTGAAGATTTCCGTAACTCTGTTATACAGTTCACTCATGTGGATCTTAACTGGTTCTTCGATCAGTGGCTGGAAACAACCAAGGACCTGGATTACGCAGTAGGATGTATTAAAAAGGTAAGGAACAGCGATAGTGCTGATATAACCTTTATACGAAAAGGAGAAATGCAGATGCCGCTGGATTTTACGGTTACCATGAAAGACGGTACACGGCAGGATTTTTATATTCCCAATACCTGGTTTGAAAAAAATACCGGCGCTGTAGTATTGCCGCGGTGGATAGGCTGGGGTAAGCTGAACCGTACCTATAAGGCAAGAATAGCCGCACCTTCCGGCATCCAAAAAGTAACTATTGATACCACGCAGCGCCTGGCCGACAGGATGATGCTGGATAATACGCGGCGGCGCGGACTATGGCCATTTCGCGGAAATATTGTTATTCGGCCGGATGCGGGACTGAATACGCCATTTGACTGGAAGCACTACCGGTTTTCCCTCAGGCCGGATATATGGTACAATGCTGTTGACGGTATAAAAGCCGGTCTGCATTTCGACGGAGGGTTTATGAATACGTTCTTCAGGATAGAAGGGACGGTGTGGGGTAATACCCACCTGGGGCAGTGGAAGCGGTATAAAGAAGCCGGGGGCGCATATAGCGACTACAGCCCGGTAAACTTTACGCTGCTGCTCGAATCGCCGCTGAGCAGGCGGTTGCCGCAGCTGAAAGGAAGCTTCAGGGCCAGGTTGCTGGATGGCCTGCGTTATCACAGCGCTGGTATCAGCTGGCAGATAGATAACAGCGATGGCTTAAGTGTGCAGGTGCAGGATATGCGTCGTAAGGGTATCAATACCGATTATCTTCTTTATCCGGAAGAATGGAGCAGTAATGTGCAGGGAACCAATACATCCCTCAATATAGGCTATAATCATAGCTACGCTTATCCAGGAGGAGCCGGCTATTTTACCTTATCGGCAAGAGCTCCTTTACTGACAAATACTTTTAACTACAGCTATGTGCAGATGGAATCCATAAATAACCGCTGGATCGGAAGATTGCTGCTGCGCTCAAGAGTATTCGCTCGTTATGGCACCGGCAATAATATTCCATATGAAAGCGCCTTGTTCCTGGCTGGCGCCAGTCCGGAAGAGATGATGGAGGACAAATATGTAAGAAGTATGGCGTTTATACCCGACAGCTGGGTAAGTAGCTATTCTCCGTATGAAACCGGTCATTTTCATTATGGTGGCGGGCTAAACCTGCGGGGCTATGCCGGCTATTACGCTTTTGACGGGAGAGCGGGGGCAGAGCTGGTGGCCTATAAAGGGCGTAGCGGCGCTGCGGCTAATATCGAAGCGGATATAACCAATTATATACGGTGGCAGCCGGCAATTACGAAAAACTGGCTGCGCCTCAATCTCTATGCCTTTGCCGATGCGGGTATTATGGAGCTTAATTATTTTAAAACGGACGCATCCGGGAATAAGGTATATACTGCCATTACTCCCGCTGAAAAAATAGCTGACCTGAGAATAGATGCCGGTATAGGCGCAGCAGCCACTATTAAAAAATGGGGACCGCTGGAAAAAGCGAAACCGCTAACTTTACGGTTTGATATGCCGTTATTTCTTAACCGTCCTCCCTATGGTGGTCCGCAGTACTTCGGAGCCAGGTGGGTATTGGGTGTAAGCCGTGCATTTTAGTAAACAACCGGTGAATGAATATTATATATTGTTACGATGCTTATTGCGGCTGGTGCTACGGCTTTAGCCCCGTAATAAAGCGGATAGAAGAGAAGTACAGATCGAAGTTTACCTTTGAGGTGCTGAGCGGTGGTATGATATTACCCAAACAGCCTACACCTATCAGCGTAACCGCGCCTTATATACAGCAGGCTTATAAAACCGTTGAGGAGCATACGGGCATAAAATTCGGGGAAGACTATCTCTGGCATATTTTTAATTATGAGCAAAGCGATTGGTTCCCCTCTTCTGAAAAGCCGGCTATCGCCATGTGCATATTAAAGGATCATGATCCCGGACAGGCCATTGCTTTTGCAGCCGATCTTCAGCATGCCCTGCATTTCGAAGGACGTGATCTTACGGACGATGAAGCATACAGGCACCTGTTGCCTGCTTATGGGCTGGATGCTGAAAGTTTTTATGAGGACCTGCACAGCGAGGTCTATAAGGAAAAGGCCTATCATGAATTTGCCATGGTACAGCAGCTGAAGGTAAAAGGATTTCCCTGTGTGTTTCTGCAGATAACTTCTGGCAAGTTCTACCAGCTGGCTAATGGCTTTATATCATTCGATGTTTTGGACGAGCGTATGCAGCAGGTGTGGCAGGAAATGCAGAATTGAAAAAAGTGGAGCAGGATGTAACCATATCAAAGAAAAAGCCGGTATTCCCGGTCAGAGAGGCATTGCATAAGTACCTGAGAATGTACCAGCGTGATGCCCGCCTTCCTGTATCCTATAACGACCTGCGCAATTTCCGGGAAGCGGTGCCGCTTATGGATAAGAAAGGCAAGGATACTTTATGGGAGTGCCCGATATACCCGCCGAACGAGATCGAGCACCTGCATAACGGGCTTAAGAAGATATACGCCACGTTAAAGGCTTCGGGGAACTTGCGTATTGTTGAACACAAGTACATTGACCGTATTGACTATTGTACTTTTGGCAATACTCATCCCTTCCGGGTGAGGATTGTGAACAGGCTGAATGACGTATACGATTATTTTTATATCAAGGTTGCTGACGCCTCCCGCATTTATGGCCTGGAAACGGAACATCTTCTGTCGCCCAACCAGGTAAACTACCTCGTTGACGGGCATACGCTTGTGGAAGAGCATATACCCGGTATTCCCGGGGATGTATTTACCAGGAACTGGTTGTCCAACCCTGATTATAATCCCAAGCGTATCGCGAAAGAATTCGTAAAGTTCAATGAGCGCTGCTTTATTACTTTGCTTGGCGATATGCGATCCTATAATTTTGTATTGCAGATCACACCTGATTTTGACGATTTCCAGTTTCGTATCCGTTGCATAGATTTCGATCAGCAGTTTTATGAAGGGAACAAAAAAGTCTATATGCCGCAGTTCTTTAAGGAGAACTTCCCCTTTGTGCAGCTGGGTATACAGCATCTTACGGAAAAAACCTTTATACAATACCAGCAGGAAGAGCAGTCTTCCATTGTGCACCGTGTACGTAGCGAACGGTACCGGCTTACGGATCTCCGGGATGCGCTGAGCACGGATACTGTATCCACAGCTGAAAAGATAAAAGAGCTGAGCGCATCTCTTGCAGAACATTATAACGACAGCCACTACCTGTCCTGCAGAACAATGGCAGATATAGTTGAAGCAAATCTGAAACGCGTGATCAGGCAGGTAAAGCTTTAAACCGGAAATACCAGTAGCAAATTCTTAAAATCAATATAAAAGCAAACATGAGTCAGTACCAGACATTAATTGAAGAAGTTTACAGCAACAGGACATTAATCAATGAACAAAGATACCAGGACGCGATCCGTGCCGTGATCGAAGAAGTAGATAAGGGAAGCCTGCGTGTTTCTGTTCCAGCCGGCAATGGCTGGGAAGTACAGCAATGGGTAAAGCAGGCCATTCTACTGTATTTCGGAATACAGAAAATGAAAACATGGGATCTGCCGCCATTCGAATTCCATGATAAAATGGAATTGAAGAAGAATTATGAAGCATTAGGCGTACGGGCGGTACCCCATGCGGTCGCCCGCTATGGCGCTTATATCGCCAGGAATGTGGTGCTGATGCCATCCTATGTAAATATAGGCGCCTACGTGGATGAAGGCACCATGGTGGATACCTGGGCAACAGTGGGTAGCTGTGCGCAGATAGGAAAGCATGTTCACCTGAGTGGCGGCGTAGGTATAGGCGGTGTGCTGGAACCCTTGCAGGCGGCTCCGGTAGTGATAGAAGACGGCTGCTTTATTGGTTCCCGCTGTATAGTGGTAGAGGGGGTACGTGTTGAAAAAGAGGCCGTACTGGGCGCTAATGTAGTGCTGACACAGTCAACGAAGATCATAGATGTAAGCGGCAGCGAACCTGTTGAGATGAAAGGAGTGGTTCCGGCCCGCAGCGTAGTAATACCCGGTAATTATACAAAGAAATTTCCTGCCGGTGAATTCGGCGTTGGCTGTGCGCTGATCATCGGGAAAAGAAAGGAGAGCACGGACCTTAAGACCAGTCTGAACGACGCGCTTAGGGATTTTAACGTTTCCATTTAATTATAATTGCCAGCTGCCGGTACTGCGTTAGCATTTCCCGGCAGCTTGTCGTATATTGCCGGTATGTGTAATGATTTTTTTAAGCGGTTAGTCATATTGATGACAGTAGCGATTATGTCGGTTGCTGCATTAACCGCTCATGCGCAGAAGACCTTACTGGCATCGCTGAGGCAAAACGTGGTTTTTGAGGGAATGCCTAACCCGATAACGGTCATGATCGAAAATTGCGGCTGTAATGATGTGGTGGTGACCACGGATAATGGCACTATCAGACGCTATGATAACTGCAGCTATGATTATACACCATCCCGCACCGGGCTCTCCCAGGTAATTGTGCGTAAGAAAGGTTCTAAGACATCCAGCAACATATTGCTGCGGGTCAACCCAAGGCCGCAACCTGTGGCATCATTGGCGAAGCTCCCGGGCGGCGGTATCCGGAAAAGCGTGCTGGAAATACAGCTGGGGCTGCTGGCGGGCTGGATCGATTATGATTTTAAGACCACCTATAAGGTTGAGCATTTTATGATCACCATGCTCAGGGAAGGGAAAATAATATTTACCCGTTATAACAAAGGAGCCAGGTTTGAAGAAGAAGTAGGAAGATGGATCAAGGCAGCCAAACAGGGAGACGGGATATTGTTCTATGATATAGAGGCCAGGGGCAGCGACAACAGTTTGATAAAGCTGAGCCCGGTCGAGTACAGGGTAAACAATTAGTATGGATACACAATTTCTGCATAATGAATTCTGGGGCTTAACCGTAGCGGTTTATATCCGGTTTTTTGTCATATTGTTACTGGCACTGCTGCTGAAACGCTATATATCTTCCATATTTACAAGACTGTTCTATGGTCTGTTCCGCAAATTTTCGGCGGATTTTTTCGGGCAGCAGTTCCGCAAATTGCTGGAGCGGCCTGTAGAGGGATTGATTGTCAGCATTCTTTTTTATGTTGCGATCAACCAGCTGAATCCTGCTTTGGATAAGATTGTCCTGCTGCGGAGAATGAAGCCGCTGGCTGCGGAAGGTAAAGAGGTCATCACGAGGATCATTACCCTGATGGATCTTGTCGATCATTTATTTTTCCTGGCGACGATCTTCTATTTTATCCTGCTGCTGTCCCGCCTGCTGGATTTTATTTACCTGGTGCTGATGCAAAAGGCTGGTGAAAGCCAGGACCGTGGGCGACAGCAGGTGTTCCCTTTGCTGAAAGATGTGCTGAAAGTGCTGGTATGGGCATTTGGCTTTTTTACTGTACTGGGCGTGGTGTTCCATGTAAACGTTGCCACGCTGATCGCCGGCCTGGGTGTTGGTGGTATTGCTATTGCTTTTGCCGCAAAAGAGAGCCTGGAGAACCTGCTGGCTTCCTTTATGGTAATGATCGACAAGCCCTTTACTATTGGCGACTGGGTAAAGATCGGTACGGTGGAGGGAATCATAGAGAAGGTGGGCTTCAGGAGCAGCCGTATCCGTACTTTTGATAAGTCTGTAGTTATACTGCCTAACCGCAAGCTGATAGACAGCAGCCTGGAGAACTTTTCAGAGCGGGGAACCAGGCGTGTCAAATTCACCGTGGGCGCGGTTTACGGCCTTTCACGGGAAACGCTTGAGGCTGTGATGGAAGAGATAAGGTCCATGATCAGAAAAACGGAAGGGACATTCGGGGAGCCGACCGTTTACCTGGATAATTTCGGGGATTTTTCTGTCAATATCCTGGTGGTATATTTTGTGAGCATAACCCCCGAGCTGAAATTCGAGCAGCTGAAAGAAGCTGTCAATTTCGGCGTTTACGAGATCATGTACCGTATGGCAAAAGGCTTTGCTTATCCTACGCAGGTAGAAATATCCGGAGAAGACATCAACGAAGTAAACGGTGAACGCAATACCGGAAGCGGTACTACGGGTTGAGCTCTTCCTTTTTACCGGCGAGCAGGTATAATACTGCCATACGGACGGCTACACCGTTTTGCACCTGGTCCAGTATAATGGAATGTTTGCTGTCTGCAGCATCGCTGTTCAGCTCCACGCCCCTGTTGATCGGCCCCGGGTGCATGATCACGATGTCTTTTTTGAGGCTGTCAAGCATAGCTTTGTCAATGCCGTAATACAGGGAGTACTCGCGTAAGGAAGAGAATAAAGGTTTGCTCTGCCTTTCAAGCTGTATCCGCAGCACATTCGCTACATCACACCATTCAAGCGTTTTACGTACATCATAAGATACCGATACACCCATGGCCGTAATATGCTTTGGTATCAGGGTAGGGGGGCCGCAGACAATTACCTCGGCTCCCATTTTCTGCAGGAGGTAGATATTGCTGAGGGCAACGCGGGAATGCATGATATCGCCTATGATAGCGATCTTTTTTCCTTTAAGGCTGCCCAGCTTTTCCCGGATGGAAAACCCATCCAGCAGGGCCTGTGTAGGATGCTCATTAATACCATCGCCGGCATTGACGATGCTTGCATTGATATGCCTGGAAAGGAAATGCGGGGCGCCGCTGGCAGAATGACGCATGACTACCATGTCCACTTTCATTGCCAGGATATTATTGGCCGTATCGATCAGCGTTTCTCCCTTGGAAACCGAGCTGCCGGATGCGGTAAAATTAATCGTATCGGCGCTGAGCCGTTTTTCGGCGAGCTCAAAAGAGATACGGGTACGGGTGGAATTTTCGTAGAACAGGTTAACAATCGTGGTATCGCGCAGGGTCGGAACTTTCTTGATGGGTCTTTGCAGCACATCTTTAAAATTATCGGCCGTACGGAAGATAAGATCGATATCTTCCGGCTTCAGATCTTTAATGCCTAACAGGTGTTTTACGGATAATGACACGATGTTTACAAAAGTTGTTTTATTGTTTAATTCTTTATTCTGCGCGGCTTATATCATTACCACCTCATCTTTTTTATCTTTCTCCTTCCACAATACCTTTACCTTCTGCGAAGCAACGGAGTCCACATTCATCCCGGTATAGTCCGGCTGTATCGGCAGCTCCCGTGTAAACCGGCGGTCTATCAATACAAGCAGCTCCACATTTCTGGGGCGACCGAAATCCAGCAGGGCATCCAGGCCCGAGCGTATGGTGCGGCCGGTATACAGCACATCATCAATCAGCACCACCTTCCTGTTTTCAATAGAAAAATCTATATCCGTTTCAGCCGGGATATGCAGCTCGCCCGATGTATTAAAATCATCACGGTAAAAAGTGATGTCCAGCTTACCGTAGGGTATACGGGCGCCCGGAACCAGCTCCTGTAATTTCCTGTAGATACGGTCAGATAAATAAACGCCCCTTGGCTGCATGCCTATAAGTACTGTATCAGCAAAGTCAAGATGGTTCTCGATCAGCTGGTGCGCCAGGCGCTCTATTGTTATCTGTAATTGCTTTTGCGTGAACAGAGATTTCATCTGTTATGATTTTGCTTATTGCTGCACGGGGATAGTATACCGTCTTTATTCCATTTCCCCGGGTTTGATTTCGGGAACCTGCAATGCCTTTTCCTTTTTCTTCTGTCTCTGGTTTTTGAAAAAAGAGATAATTATCGGAACTACAGAAATGAAAATGATCAGCAATACCACCTTCTCAAAGTTATTCCTCACAATATCGATTTTTCCAAGCCAATATCCCGCAAAAGTAATACCTATTACCCAGAGAAGCGCACCGATGATATTATAGCTGAGGAATGTCCGGTATTTCATATGCCCTACGCCTGCCACAAAAGGCGCTAATGTTCGTACGAAGGGTACAAATCTTGCGATTATGATGGTTGTGGCGCCATACCGCTCAAAGAAATCATGTGTTTTGTCGATATGCTCCTGCTTCACAAAATTCCGGCCAAAAAGCTTTACCCGTAATGCTTTTTCACCAAAATACTTCCCTATGAAATAATTGGCGGTGTCGCCCAGGAAAGCGGCCAGTATAAGCAGCAGCACAACATAGACCACGTTCAGCGATTCAGGGTATTGCGAAGCCAGCATGCCTGCGGCGAAAAGCAGCGAATCTCCCGGCAGGAAGGGCATGATCACTACACCGGTTTCTACGAATATGATGGCAAAAAGTATAAGATAGACCCAGCTGCCATAGTCCTGCAGGAACGTGGCCAGATGCTGATCTATATGCAGTATAAAGTCGATAATACCCATTCAGGAACGTATGTATGTATTAAGTGATTATTATGGTGCAAGCCGGTATTTTTCCCAGCCCTCCTGTTTTTTTTCAAAAACAACACGGTCATGAAGCCTGCTGCTCCGGCCCTGCCAGAATTCGACCAGCTCCGGCTTCAGCCGGTAACCGCCCCAGTGCTCCGGGCGTTCCACTGTTTTACCTTGCAGCCTTTGTTCCAGCTCTGCCACATTATGTTCCAGCACAGAACGTTCGCTTATCCGCTGGCTTTGCGGAGAAGCGATGGCGCCGATCTGGCTGCCCCTGGGACGCATGGCGAAGTATTCGTCGGATTCCTCCGGGTTCACCTTTTCCAGGATACCTTCAACGCGTACCTGTCTTTCTATCTCTTTCCAGAAAAATACCAGTGCGCCATGACCGTTGGCAGCTATCTGCCGTCCTTTCGCGCTATGGTAATTGGTATAGAAAACAAAGCCCCCCTTTTCAATACCTTTCAGCAGTACGATCCGCGCATGCGGCCTGCCGCTATGGTCGACGGTAGCCAGGGTCATGGCATTTACTTCCATGACAGCGGCATCTTCGGCCTCTTTAAACCAGTGCTCAAAAAAAGAAACAGGATCATCGCCGGCCTGATCTTCGTTCAGAGAAGCCATACGGTAATCCTGTCTTATCTGAGCAATATGCTCTGAAGTGGTATTCATTTATTGTAATGAAATAGCAGAATGGCAGATATTAGTTAAGGTCAGATGTATCCAGGTACTTGAACATAACCCAGATCCAGATGATCGCAAATAAAATCACCATTACCCACGCAGCACCTACGCCAACGGCGTTCCCCATTTCATAAAAAGAATTCAGTAAACTGGTAGTCATAACTCCTTGTTATTTTGAGCGCAAATTAAATATTTTAGTTGAAAGTCAGAAATCGGGTTACAATGCCGGGATCATTCGTTAATAGCGGCAATACCCGGCAACTCTTTTCCTTCAAAAAATTCCAGCATAGCGCCGCCGCCCGTAGACACATAGCTTACGTCATTGGTATAGCCGAATTTATTCACAGCAGCAACGCTGTCGCCACCGCCAACAAGGCTATACGCGCCATTGGCAGTTGCTTCTTTAACCGCATCGGCTATGGCTTTGGTACCTGCCTGGAACTTTTCCATTTCAAAAACACCCATCGGCCCGTTCCACAAAATAGTTTTCGATCTCTTAATCACATCGCTGAATATTTTAATGGCTTTAGGGCCGATATCGAGTCCCATCCATCCGTCAGGGATATTCCTGTTGTCAGCATGGTCGGTTTGTGCATCCGCCGCAAATTTATCGGCAATAATGCTGTCCTGAGGCAGGTGTATATGCACTCCTTTTTCCAGGGCCTTATTCAACAATGTTCTCGCGGTTTCCAGCCGGTCATCCTCGCAAAGGGAATTGCCGATATTACAGCCTTCCGCCTTAAAGAAAGTATAAGCCATACCGCCGCCAATAATAATATCCGTAGCCTTTTCCAGCAGGTTCTCAATGATCAGGATCTTGTCAGACACTTTTGCCCCGCCTATGATCGCTGTAAACGGCTTTTCGGAATTGTGCAGGACCTTATCTGCCGCGATCACTTCGTTTTCCATCAGCAGACCGAACATCCTTTCTCCTTTAGGGAAATATTGCGCTATAACTGCTGTAGAGGCATGTGCCCTGTGCGCAGTGCCGAAAGCATCATTCACATATACATTGCCGAGCTTTGATAATTTTTCCGCGAACTCAGCAGCACCTTTTTCCTCTTCCTTATGGTAACGCAGGTTTTCCAGGAGCAGTACCTGTCCCGGCTTCAGCGCCGCCGCTTTATCAGATGTCTCTTCGCTGATACAGTCTGCGGCAAATAATACTTCTTTCCCCAGCAGGCCGGATAAATGATCCACGATGCGGCTCAGGGAGAAGTCAGCTTTTGTCAGCTCCGGCTTTTTCTCCATATCCTTTATGGGACGGCCCCAGTGGCTCATTAATATCACGCTGCCGCCATCGTTCAATACTTTTTGGATCGTGGGCAGCGCAGCTTTAATACGGGTATCGTCGGTAATTTTACCGTCTTTGATAGGTACGTTGAAATCAACCCTTATCAGGGCCTTTTTCTGGTTAAAATTATAAGAGGAAAATTGGCTCATGAGCGCTGATTATAAATTTTAGCGCAAAGGTAATAAAGAACCTGTCTTTTTCAGGAACCGGACAATAAATTAAGATTTAATTGGTAGGAAAATGGTGTATGATTCGCCACCGGCAAGAATCATCAGTTCTTATTGATGATAAATATGAATGCCTGGTCGGAACGGTCGTTTCGGATAATGCTGTATATCTTGTTCCTCCGGGTAATGAGCCTGTACCGTTGCAGGTCGATCACCTCCAGGTAACGAAGGTAAGTGCGGGATACACAGGTCCACCTGAGGAACCATGCCAGGTAATTGGCTTCATTGCCTCCGGAAGCAATGATGTCCTGGGGGAAATGGAGCCATATCTTTTCATCACGATAATGCATACAAACTCATTTTGTAAGTTGCTATCTCCTTTTATGCTTGTATTGCCTGCTGAGATCATTGCCACATCCGCAGTCCCGCGAAGCAGCGCAGCTTTGTAACAGCAGGGTAGCACTTAATATCAGCAGCAGGAAAAAAGCCGGTTTTGTCAGGTATCTCATAATTGCAACTGCAGATTCACTTTTCTTACTTTTGTAAAGTTAAATAAAAAAATTATTGGCCGTACCATCAAACATATTGATTGCTCCATTAGATTGGGGGCTGGGGCATGCCACGCGCTGTATACCGGTTATAAAATATTTCCTGGCACAGGGCTGTACCGTACGGATCGGGGCGTCCGGGCCGGTAGCGATATTGCTTGGAGCAAATTTCCCGGACCTGGAGATATTGCCGCTGGATGGATATAATATACGATACAGCCGGCACCGGAAAGCATTTGCTGCAACCATTATTTTCCAGGTACCCAAAATACTGAAAGCTATCCGCAGGGAAAAAAAATGGCTGCGGCGGCAACAGGAGCGATACAAATTTGACCTGGTTATCTCCGATAACCGGTATGGCCTGCAGCTTAAAGAAGTGACGTCCGTGATCATGACGCACCAGCTGCAGATACATTCCGGGCAGGGCAGGGTAGCAGACTGGTTGCTGCGCAGGTTTCATTACCCTTTGCTGCAAAAGTTTGACCAATGCTGGGTGGTGGACAACCCCGGCAGCAATAACATAGGAGGTGCGCTTTCTCATCCCGGAACGATCCCGGCAAATGCCCGGTATATAGGTTTGCTGTCGCAGATGGAAGCCGGAGCGGTAATAGGGAAAGGACAGCAGGAGCAGATCCTGGTAATTTTATCTGGCCCGGAACCTATGCGGGGCTTACTGGAGGCGGAGCTGCTGAAACAGGCGGCCGCTTGTACAGCTTATACTTTTATCCTGGTGGCGGGGAACCCGGGGGGATGTATACCTGCCGATATTCCGGGGAACGTGCAATACCATACCTACCTGGATGCAGCAGCGCTGCAGCAGCAGATGACTGCAGCAGGATTCGTGATCTGCCGCAGCGGCTACTCTACATTGATGGACCTGGCCGCCTTATACCGGAAAGCATTGCTGATACCTACGCCCGGGCAGGCGGAACAGGAATACCTGGGAAATTACCTGATGAAGAAAGGGCTCTTTCTCTGCCGGAAGCAGGAACTGCTGGACCTGGAAAAGGATATCAGTGAAGGACTTACTTATCCCGGTTTTTCGGGCAATAATTATTATGATGGCGGAAAACTGCTGGGGGAGGCAGTGACTGCAGCCGGTAAATTGCCTGGTGAACAAACAGGGTCATAAAGTCCATTCCACAACCTGGTTTACCCAATCGCTGCGGAAAGGAGTACGTACTTTGATATAGTTATCGCTGAACCCTTCCATCATGCCGTTCTTATCAGCGCTTTCAAACAATACCCTGCGCTTTTGCCCGGTATGCTGCGCCGTGAAATATTGCATCTTCTGGTAGGAAAGATTACGCAGGGCCTTATTCCGCTCATTTCTCAGGGCCGCCGGGACAACATCCGGCATCTCCGCAGCGAGCGTATTGTCTCTTTCCGAATAAGTAAAGACGTGGAAGTAAGATACATCCAGCTGGTGCAGGAAGTCAAACGTTTCTTTAAACAGCTCATCGGTTTCGCCGGGAAAGCCAACGATTATATCAACGCCAATACAGCAATGTGGCATCAGGGATTTGATGCGGGCTACCCGGTCGGCATATAATTCCCTGCGGTAACGGCGACGCATTTTAGCCAGTATCTCGTTACTGCCGCTCTGCAGGGGAATATGGAAATGTGGCATAAACCGTTTGCTGGAGGCGACAAAACCGATGATCTCGTCACTGAGCAGGTTGGGCTCTATAGAGGAGATCCTGTAGCGGTCTATGCCCTCTTTTGCGTCAAGGGCCTGTACCAGCTCGAAAAAGGACTCTTCCCTTTTCTTGCCGCCATTGGTACCCTTTCCGAAGTCGCCCAGGTTAATGCCTGTCAGCACAATTTCTTTCGCACCGCTTTCCGCCAGCTCGGTCACATTATTCAATACACCTTCAACACTGTCGCTTCGGCTGTGCCCGCGTGCCAGCGGAATGGTGCAGAAGCTGCAGTTATAATCACAGCCGTCCTGGACTTTCAGGAAAGTACGGGTACGGTCGTTTAATGAGTAGGAAGAATGAAAGCCTTCAACATCCTCGATGTCACAGCTGCAGATACGCGCGCTGTCGCCCTTGGACAGCTCTTTAAGGTGCTCGGTGATATTGAACTTTTCGGCTGCGCCCAATACCAGGTCGACGCCTTCAATCGAAGCTATTTCCTGCGGTTTCAGCTGCGCATAGCAACCCGTTATCACAACAAAGGATCCAGGTGCGCGGCGCTGGATACGCCGTACGAGCTGCCGGCATTCCTTGTCCGCATTTTCTGTTACAGAGCAGGTATTGATCACATACACATCAGCGTGCTCTTCAAAATCTTTCCTGGTGAAACCGTCTGCTTCCAGCACCCGGCTCAGCGTGGAGGTTTCAGAAAAGTTCAGTTTACAACCGAGTGTATGGAATGCTACAGATTTCACTTTATGCTATATAAGGCTTTTCAGCCGGAATTATTTAAACTGCAACGCAGATTATTAGGAAATAATCTGCGTAAGTATATTTTTAAAGCTACTGTGCTTTGATCAGGCAATAGCTTTGTTTTGCGCCCTGGTCCGGTTTTTAAGAGCAAAATACGCGCCGAACAGGATACCGCTGAATATAAGGTCGCCTGCAATTGAATTAAAGAACAGGTTGGTCGCCACTCCGTCTTTTGAATAAAAAGGCAGGGCCATCAGGTATGTTTTGGTAAGCCCGGCTATACCTGTTCCCCAGTACCCGCCAAGAAATACGCCGAAATTGGATACCACCCAGAACAGCAGTGAACCGCCGATGGTGAAGCCCATAACCCTCAGGACGCTTACCTTTTTCATCATGGCGCCCAGCAATACCACCAGGGCCATGCCTCCGTATACAAAGAACTGGCTGATGCCATAGAAGCCGTTACCATGTACCAGCTGTATATAAAGGTCCGATATGAAATAAGCGGCCAGCGGTAATATATAGCTGTATGATTTGTTTTTGAGTATGGAGCCGCTGAACAGGCTGATCGCTACCAGGGGCGCGAAATTATACCAATGGAACTCGGCATTGAATATCCGGGAAAAGGCGGCGATCATGATCAGCGCCGTGCACAGAACAATATTACGGGTTGTAGTATTCGCTTTCATTATTATGAATATTGTACTGCAAAAGTAAGTTATTTTGGGTAAAATGAAAACGCCACCCGGAGGTGGCGTTTTAATCAACGATTCTATTACAGAATTCTATTGTTTGACAAATACCCTTACCGCAGTCCCGTATCCAGGTGCGTCAAGGCTATATTGAAACTGATATGGTTCTTCGAGGCTCAGCATCTCATTGGCAGTTCCGATTTCTGTGCCAAGAGATTCAGAAAATTGAGGACCTACACTTATAGTGCTATCATTGATTACAGCAAAGTATATATTATCATTTATACCTGCTCCTCCCATATCGTCGTTGCGATAAAGAGCGCGTGCAACCTTGGTAACATTTACTTCCACCCCGTTAGCTGTTCTTGCGTAAGTTCCTGAAAGATCTGCCGCATCGTCGTATTCCGTTACGGCGAAATACCGTACACTATAGCTGATATAGCCGTTGGAATTTTTTGCAGAGAATAAAGTATAATAAAGCCCTGGCTGAGACGGGTCTAAATTTGAATAATCTGGTTCAATATTAGATTTTGCCCCTGTTATATCATCGGTAGCAACTGCCCCCGGATCATCATATGATTCCCCGATCCTCAGTGAAATAAATTTCTCTCCATTTAGCTTAATGTCGGGATGAGACACTTCTACAACTTTTGAAATGTTATCAGTATCTCTCTTTTTACATGCTGTATATGTGAAGAAGCTGAGGGATAATAGTATCAGAAATAGTTTTTTCATATTTTTCTAAATTATAATTATGAGAAAAGAGATTAATCAACGTCCCACCATACTTTGTCAGTCACCTGTTTTTGTCCAGGGAAATTGAGATTATTGGTCACTTCATCATCAGGATATGGCATACGTACCGGGAAATTTTTCCCGATGCGGGAGTTGGGTGAGTAGACAAAGAAATTGGGATACCCTGTTCTTCTCCATTCTGTCCATGATTCCAGGTTTTGGTTGCCACACATGCTAAACCATTTTTGTGTAATTATATGGCGCAATTGAGCATCTAAAGGAGCATCTACAGGATATTGAGCCCAGGGCGATGAGGCCAGATAATCAGTGGCGTCCAGGCCATACGCTGCGAAATTCGCATTTATTGCTTCCGTAAATAGTTCTGCTGCAGAACCTGATGCCCAACCACGGGCAGCCGCCTCCGCTTGTAAAAACAAGCTTTCGTAGTCTGAAATGAAAATTACAGGCGCGACAGCAGAAGCATCATCATGAGCATCTCCCCCTACGGCAGCGCCCGGATATGCTATAGTAGTGCCTGGAACGGAAGATCCATAGTCCCCTTGTGGCAATCCAATGAAACCACCTGATCCCGGTGTATAGAACACTTCAATCCGCGGATCGTTGTTTGAAACAAAGCTATCAATTGCAGTTGAGCTTGCAATTAGATTTTGTATCCCGCCAATAACACTGTTGTTCATTTCGGAATAAAGAGGATTATAGTTGCCGGCTTCATTACTATAAACGATTTGGGCTGTTTCGCCGGCCTCCAGGAAACCGATACCATTAGCAGTAATTTCCTCTATGCCACTTTGCGCGAATGCCGGTGATCTTTCTGATAACCGCATATAAACCTTTAGCAGGAGTGTGTTAGCGAAACGCTGCCAGGCGCCCATGTCTCCATGGTAGATTAAATCGTCACTATCAGGAATAGGGCTAGCCTCATCCATCTCATCCAAGCCTTCTTTTACAAGCGCGATTATGCCTTTATAAACGTCTTCCTGGGTATCATATTTAGGGCTATTAATACCTTCTTCGGCTTTTAATGCTTCTGAAAAAGGTATATCCCCAAACTGGTCTGTCATTACATGAAAAGCATATGCCTTAAGTATTTTGGCTATGGCGCTGTAATTCTTTTGCCCACTGGACTTTTTTATTATCTGGTCAAGGTCCGTCAGGGCGTCGGCATAAATGGCATTCCATGCCCTGTTGACTTCAGAGCCATCTATCTGATACTGCTCGAATATCCGGTATTGCGCTGCGCTGGGATTTTGTGTCCAGTACTGCCCCCAGATTCCTCCGATGATCTGGAATTTTCCGCCTACCGCTTGTGCGATTGCGGCTTGTGCGGAAGGAAGTACAAGCTGTATTACAACTTCATCCGGATTATTGGGGTTGGTATTTATGTCCCTGAATTTTTTACAGCCGGTTCCCAACAATATTACTGTGGAGAACGCAATGAGGTATTTATATATAGATCGCATGTCTTAAATATTATTGGGTTAGAAAGTAAATTTCAGGTTAAAACCATAATTACGCTGGGACGGAAATGCGCTGAATTCAAATCCCTGTGCATTACCTGCTCCGTTTGAGCTTAATTCAGGGTCGGTAAACTGATTTTCAGAAGGTGTCCAGATAAACAGGTTATTGCCATAGATGCTGATCATAGCGCTGCCAAAAGGTGTTTTGTTCATCCATTTGGCAGGTAATGCATAGGAGAGTCTTGCTTCACGAAGCTTTACATAGCTTGCATCTATCAACTGGAATTCTCCTGGCCTTCCGGCTTGGGTAGTATAAAAATCATATGGTGAGAATTCAGTGGTATTGGTATGATATTCACCATCGGAACCTAAGTAAACTGAATTTTCCCAAACATAGGGATCTCTGTTTTCGGTTTCTTTGGATGTGCCGACAAATGCCAGAATATCTCTTGTTCTTGAGAAGAATTGTCCCCCTTGCTTCATGTCAAACAGTAAGTATAAGGCAATACCTTTATAGCTCAAAGATGTACCGAAGGAAGCCTGGAATTTAGGCAGGTAAGAACCGAAAAATTTAGAGCCGGAACGATCAATCTGTGGGAGCCCGGAAGCAGAGTCGACCACTATTCTGCCTTGAGGGTCACGTAAATAACCACTTGTGTAAATTGTACCATAAGGCATACCAACAGCAGCTGTTATCGTAGCGCCATTAATGCCATCGCCAACAGTAATCTGGCTGGTGCCGGGGTAAATATCTTTTACCTTATTGGTGTTTTTATTATAGGTTCCGAATATATCCCATTTAAAGCCTGATCTGGTATGCACCGGTGTAAACCTTGCAGCAATTTCAATACCCTGGTTTTGTACGAGTCCGGCGTTGATTACCTTAGTAGTAAATCCTGAAGACGCGGGAAGACTTATTGGGATAATCTGGTCTTCTGAACTTTTCCAATAATAGGAGATGTCAAATGATATACGGTTATTTAAAAACGCCTGCTCAGTGCCTATTTCGAATTCGTTTGAGAATTCCGGTGTAATATTTGGATTACCTACGCTGTTTGCATAGCTAAAGCCGGGAACACCATTGAAAGGGAAGATATTGCTCCCAAAATCACCTGTAAGGCTTGTGGCGCCATAAACTGTTGCCCAGAGATATGGGTTTGCATCGTTACCTACCTTTCCATAAGATAATCTTAGTTTACCATAATTCCAGACATTCCTCAAAGAAGCGTTGAAAAGTTCTGAAAAGACAAAAGATATATTACCTCCGTAGTATAAATACGATTTTTTTACCGTGGAAGACCAGTCGTTACGGGCAACAACGCCGGCAAATAACATGTTTTTGTAACCCGCGGAAATGTCCGTATAAACACCCACCCTACGAACCATAGAAAGACTATTGGTGCCGAGAAGCTTTCCATTGGAGTTAGTAAGATTATAATAGTCAGGAACAATCAATCCTCCGTCTTCGTTAGTGCTTGTATATGTATTGCTGGTCCTATATTGTGTTACATTATGGCCAAGCAACGCGCTGAAGCTTATATCTTCAGTAAAGTTCCTGGTAAATGTCGCCATCAGGTCGTTATAGATATTTGCAACATTATACATGTCTTCTGCGTACCTGCCTGGATTGCTTTGTACAGAACCGGCATATAATCCCGGATCTGCAGCTTCGGAATTGTAATATGGTGCTTTTTGGTAACGCCTGTCACTGTATGCATCTGTTGCGAGCCTGTTTTCGATTTTTAACCATGGAAACGGTTTATATCCAACAATAAAGTTTCCGAATACCCGGTCAACTTTGTTTTCATTAATGAATTTCTCCAGGGTATAGTAGGGGTTAATCGCATATGCCCCATAATAACCATAACGATTGACACCGTCTGCATCGACATAGCTCATGGAATTAAAAGGATCATTGATATTCCTTAGCTCTCTTATGGGAATGTCGCGGGGCATCTGGTAAAGATTATCAATGATCGAGGCGCTACCTTGTCCAAAGCTTGGCAGGTCGCTGCTCACTTTGTTATAGCTTATATTAATGCTGGTGTAAAATTTATTCGTCAGATCAACGTTCCCGTTAAAAGACACCCCATATTTATCATAGTTCTTTCCGGGGAATATTGAGGAGCTGTTCAATGTATTAAAAGATAATCTGAACCCAGCAGATTCATTGCCGCCATTTATGGCTACATTATTTGTATATGTTTTGCCGATATCAAAAAAGTCTTTTACATTATTCGGAAGAGCAGAATATGGCTTTACCTTTTGTTTGCCATCAATTATCTGACCCCAGGGACGCATCTCATTATTGAATGCTTCGCCCCATGAAAAGTTTTCTCTCCTGTCATCGGCAATACCTCCGGGATAAATATTACCTTGGCCATACTTATTCTGGAAATCGGGATATTTAAGTATGCTGGACAGCATCAGGCCGGTACTTACTTCAATTTCGGTTTTCTTTGCCCCATCAGCCCTTCTCAACCCTTTCTTTGTAGTAATCATCAAGGCGCCATTAGCTCCGGCCGAACCGTACAGAGCTGTAGCGGCTGGTCCTTTAAGTACGGATATTGACTCGATGTCATCAGGGTTTATATCATTCCCTCTGTTTCCATAATCTACCTGGTTACTGAGATTGCCTATATTGCCTCCTGTACCAAAGTTTCCGTTACTTATTGGCACACCATCAACTACGATCAGGGCCTGGTTATTACCCAGGATGGATGAACCACCTCTTAATACGACCCTTGAAGATGTTCCGGGGGCTCCTGCCGTTGATGTAATATTAGCGCCGGCTACTTTACCCGCGAGGGCATTGATAGGACTTACACTACCCCCTTTCATAAGATCGTCCGAGCTTATTTGAACGGTAGAATAGCCCAGGCTTCTTTTTTCTCTTTTTACAGCCTGTGCTGTAACAATGGTTTCCTCTATGGCCTGGGCTGATTGATTTAATACTATATTTACCGTCTTGTCGCCATCGCCAGCTGCCACTTCCTTAATACCGAAGCCTACGGCTTCAATTACCAGTGTATTTTCTTCATCCGGGACATCAAGCTGGAAGTTCCCGTTTACATCCGTTATGGTTCCGTTTTGGGTGCCTTTAACCGTGACGCTGGCCGCGGGAACACCCTGACCTTTGTCATCCAGGACCTTACCTCTTACAGGCCGGCTCTGCGCCATTGCCAGCTGCAGCCCTGACCATAAAAAGACTGACAGCATGAGTAGTAGTTTTTTCATATACTTTGGATTTTTGTTACATCAAATATAAATAAACGCTTCGGGAAATGCAAGGAAATAGTAACATAAATTTTATCTAAAAAACACAGAATGAATACAAACGAAAACCCATTGTCATGGCATTGTCAGCGCCTCAAGAACAGTTATTGAATATTATTCTGCGGTGGTAAAACATCCACTTCCTGTTCTGTCTCCTGCTGCTCGATGTGAACCGCATACTCGGCTGGCTTTATCCCTTTCCCGCGGTAATCGGCATATACCTGTGTGAACTCCGCGCCGAAATACAGTATGGCAGCGGTATAGTAAACCCATACTAATATGATAACAACGGCTCCGGCGGCGCCAAATGCCGACCCGGTACCGGTTGCCTGTATATAAAGCCCGATGGCGAACCGGCCTGCCATGAACAGGCAGGCCGTAAAAAAAGCGCCTGTCCTTACATCTTTCCACCGGATCTTTACATCAGGCAGGGCTTTGAATATAACGCCAAACAGCAGGGTAATGACCAGGAAGCTGAGCGCAATATTTACCGCATTAACGATGAATACTGCCAGCCTGGGGAAATAATGCTGCAATTGTGTGCTTAAAGTAAGTATTAAGCCATTTACTAATAAGGAAACAACCAGCAGGAATCCCAGCACAACGATCAGGGAAGAGGAAAGCAGGCGGTCCTTCAGCAGCTTTACCCAGCCACGCTTAGGCTTGGCCCGTACTTTCCATATGAGGTTTATGGAATCCTGTATTTCGCCAAAGATGCTCGTAGCGCCTATCAGCAGGGTAATGATACCGAAGATGAAGGCAATGGTTGATTTGCCGGATAGCTCGATATTCCTGATCATATCCTGGACCTGCTGCGCGGCTTCGTTGCCTATAAGGCCGTGAATTTCTGCAAATACCCTGCCTTGTATGGCTTCCTGCCCGAAGAAGATCCCGGCAAGGGAAATGATAAGCAGTAGCAGGGGCGCAAGAGAAAATATGGTATAGTATGCCAGTGCAGCGCTTAGCTTAAGGCCCCTGTCATTCATAAAGCCTTTGAAGGAAGCGATCAGCAATTTACCTGTTGTCTTTACTGCCTGTACAAATTTCATGCTCTGCCTGTTAAATGGCTGAAAACGTCGTATTGTACAACATCAATACCATGGATTGGTTCGATAGGTATAAAAGCAGAGTATCAGCGGACGAAAGCGGCTTCCGGTTCTGCTACCTGCACTTTCTGATCATTTAAGGGAAGGTAGAGCGTAATGCTGGTGCCGTTTTCAGCCGATGAATCAACGGAAAGCCGGCCACCCATAACCTTTGCTCTCTGGTACATATTGATCATGCCGATGCCTTCTATCTGCTGCAGCGACTGGGTCTGGAAGCCTTTGCCATTGTCTTTGATAATGAGGGTAAGGGCTGCCGGCTCATAGTTCAGCCTGATATTCAGGAGCGTTGCATTAGCATGCTTTAATGTATTGTTTGATGCTTCCTGCACGATACGGAATATCATCAGCTCTTTATCAGCGGAGATAGGCCGGTGCTCGCCGGATAGCTCAAAGACGCATTTCAGCTTGGCGCCGTTATTCATCCGCTCTGCTTCCTGCTGCAGCGTATCAATAAGTCCTCTTCCCTTTACATATTCGCTGTTGAGAGAGTGGCTGATATTGTGCACATCCTTGATCAGGCCCTCCAACATGTTGCCTGTTTGCTGTATCAGCTCTTTCTGTTCCGGCATTGAGGCATAGCGGTTGATAACATGGAGGTTCATACGGGCGAAGTTCAGTATCTGGTTCACATTATCGTGTATTTCCATGGAGATGGCGTTCATGGTACGCTCCTGCTCCTCTGTGCGTGTACGCAGCAGCTTATTCTCATGGTCATAGATCATTTTGTTTTTCTCGATAGCATGCTTGTTCTGCTTGTTCTTCTGTACAATAAGGAACATGACCAGGAAAAAGACAAAAATGACAAACAGGATTGTACCCGCAACAAAAAAAGGGATTACCGAACCGCCACTCATATGTGTGTTTTCATTTTAGGATATAAAAGAAATACAATAGCTATAGATAGATACGTCAGTATATTTATTATAATCATGTATATGAATAGAAAACCTATCCTTTGATCTGCGCTTCTTATCAGGTAGTCATACAATCCCCAGTTCAGAAAAGTAGCGCTCCAGTAAAAAGATAAAATACCGGAAAACCAGAAATGTGGTTGACTGTGTAATCTTAAATTTTCATTTTTTAATAATAACCTGAAAAATGAGAACATAGCCATGCCTACTATACAAATGCCCTCAATAAAGATAAAATAGGAGTTGAGGGTGTAGAGCGGCTGCCACAGAACCGTATTTATAATGCCAAGTGTAATCCCTATAATCCCGATGATGATGCCAATATTCCGCTTCCTGAAAAAATCAATGCTGTAATTAAAATACAGGCTTATCATGCCAAACTCCAGGAACCCGTATATAGAATAGACAGGGAAATTGTTTTTGTATTTATTCGCAGCATAATTGCTCATTATTTCTGTAATAAATGCCAGTACAGTAAACAGGCAGAGTATCTTGGATGCAGCATCAATCTTTTTGAAGCGATAGAATCCTGTAAAGCAAACGATCAGAAGTATTCCATAATATACCCACAAAAGGTACCTGGAAATTTCCCTTACCTCCATCTTATATTTTGTCGATAAATGCTATTGAATGAGACTATTGGCTGCTGTGCCATTAACAGGGCAGACAGTTGGGCATGGTATTGCCCTGTCTGCAACGGTATTATTGGGTGTTACATAATTTCCAGCTGCATTGTAACCGGCTATAATAATGGTTAACGCTCCTGCAGTGTAGCCACAGTTGACATTGAGCCCGCCGCTGTTGATATAATCCTGGGTATGGGCGAACATCAGCTTTACATTCTTTATAGAGGTATCAGACAGGTATTTTCTAAGGCTATCCGCGTTGTAGATCAGAGACCGGAGCTTGGTATCATCACTTTGGTAATTGATGCTGTTGAGATAGCTCAATATCATTTTATTGGCTGTATCTACCGGTATCATCCGGGAATAGTTACTCCAATTGATTGTCGAAATGACTCCCCCGATAAATTCCTTTGCAGGTTCTTCTTTTTCTTCTTTCGGCGATTCCTTCTTGCAACTACTCAGGTATGCTACCAGCAGCAGGATATTTAAGGATATACTCAATAGTAAAGCTAGCTTTTTCATAAAAATTGATTTTAATATTTATATGTGGTTTGATTTTTATTTTTTCGGCATTGGGTTCTGCCCTCCTTCAATAGGCACAATCCCCGCTTTTATAGCAAATAACGCCAGACTTACCCGGTTGTTTACATTCAGCTTCCTGAACAGGCTGTCTCGGTATCCTTCCACGCTTCTCTGGGTTGTGTTCATCAGCGAGGCGATCTGTCCATAGGTCAGGTCCTCGCAAATATACTTCAGCAGCCGGAATTCCCTTTCAGTAATTCTCGGAAGCTTGGCTTCCGGCTCAGAATTGATCCTGGGCGAAAATAACCGGGAAAAGTAAAAGCCTTCTTCATGGATAGCGATCAGGGCTTTTTTTATTTCCTCCGGATCACAGCTTTTTGCCAGGTAGCCATTGGCGCCTAGTTGTACCATCCTTATGATATACAATTCATCTACAAAGGTAGTCAGTATTAAAACCTTGATCTTGGGCCATTTGCTCCTGAGCAGGTTAAGCGTTTCAAACCCATCCATCTCCGGCATTTTTATATCCAGTATGCATACATCAGGTATTATAGGTGATTTATAAATCTTTCCTATAAGCTCGTTACCGTTGTCTGCTTCGATAAAAACATCAATTCCACCCAGGCTGTGCAGAAAGGCGATTATACCTTTCCTTACCGCTGTATGATCATCAGCATAAGCTACATATATGTTCTGGTCTGCTTTCTGTGTTTCGTCTTGTTGATTCATTGCCCTTTATGTTATTACTGAATGTAAAATTAAAAGCTAAGCTGCAGACTGGCTACAGGTAAAAGACGGAAATTTAAAATTAATTAACCGCTCATACCTTGTTACTTAATAAAAATGCTCTAATTTATTTATACTCCGCCTTCTATGCTTTATGCGCATTTTTTAACAGGTTAAAAACTTGTACCAGTGCGTCTTTCGCCTGTTGGAATGCTTTCTGCGTAAGTATAATTTTACATTTTACTTAGGCATAATTTAACACATGGTCTGATGCCGGCTTTATTGTTCATTGCTAATCAAGCTATGCAATAGCTGCTGAAAATTCTTTGTAATCTGCAAATTTAAGATTTTAGCATGTAATTGCTCTTTTGGACAGATGCCAGGGCTATTATACGCTTTACATATATTCATTATCCAAAAAAAATATTTGATAAAAGGCCTTCAATCCTGTATCACCTGAATAGATAAGCGTAAATTTTTTAATATGAATATCCTTACCAGCAATCTTATGCGGGGTAATGCCGCATCGGCATCTCCTGAACCAGCAGGATATCTTACCGCTATCAGACCGCCATAGCTGCCGCTGCTTAAAATGCATTTAAACTTTCAATTAAAATTCAACTTTCAACAGCTTATGAAAACTTTACTATTGATCAGATACCTTGTCTGTTGCCTGGTGATAGGAGGAATAGTCTCTACATCAGGTTTGCAGGCGCAAACCTATATCGATGGCAATGCTGAAGTATGTGTGGGCGCCTCCGGCAGCTATGCGATAATGCCCGCGCCTACACCGGGGCTTACCTACACCTGGACCCCGTCTGCCAACGGGAATATTACCGGCGGTAATATAGGCAGTACCGTTACGGTCTCCTGGTTCGCGGCAGGAAGCGGAAATATTTCAGCAGAAGGAAAGGATGGTGCAGGTAATATACTGGAGACCCTTTCCTTTCCCGTTAATGTTCTGGCAACACCCAGCCCGCATATCGAGTGGGATGTAAGGGTCGGCTGCCAGCTTACCGATTCAACCAAACGGGATAAGGAGGGTGAAGCGGCATTTGCCGCCCCGGCGGCTCCCGGAGAAAGCATTGAAGACGGACCTTGTGTACGTGTTTGCGAAAACAGCATTGTAAAATACTGGGTGACTAATCCTACCGGCGGACCTTTAACCTGGTCTGCTCCGGGCGGAACGGTATTGTCCGCATCAGGCAATACCTGCACTGTTCAGTGGGGTAGTGCAGGCTATGGCTCTATCAGCGTAACGGAGGGTTATGTATCACCCAATGAAAACTGTACAGGCACTACGGAAATATGTATCGAGATTATTGACGGACCTAAAGCCGCCTTCCATGCCGTGCCCGAACCGGCTGGTGTTCCGCAGGATATGGTCATAACCGCCTGTGTGGACAAAGACATTTATTTTGTTGATGACTCCGATCCTGATGGCGGTACCCCGCTTGTTTCCTGGTATTGGGATTTTGGCGACGGAACTTATTCTTCCGCCCAGGATCCGGTGCATGCCTACAGTAATCCGGGTACCTATGAAGTAACGCTTACGGTTACGAATGAATGCAATTGTACCAGCACTATGAAAAGGAAAGTGGAGGTTTATCCCAACAGCGAGCCCCTGGTTATAGAATGCCCGTCGGTCGTATGTGAAGGCGCTACGGTCACCTATCGCTTATCCAACCCTCCTCCCCAAATACTGGATTGTATTGCTGCCGGTATCGCTTACTGGGAGGTTATAGGCGGTACCATAATGACTCCTGTAAACAATACTTTTGTACAGATCCGCTGGGATAATGTAGGGCCTGACGGATTCGGCTATGTTATCTTTAATCCCGGGGCCGACTGCGGTATAGAATGCCCGGCTCCTACCGTAGTTAAAGTGCCGGTAATATTGAATAAGGGTACTATTGAAGGTGATGTGGTTGTATGTCCTAAGGGTAAGCAATACAGGTACTCGCTGCCCCAATGGCCGGCTACGCTGTTTAACTGGAGTATTGTGACCGGTACCGGCGCCTCGCTTATACCTTCTGACCAGCCAAATGAAATAATACTGGTGACCAATGCGGACGGCCCGGTAACGATCAATGCCACCTATAAGAATACCTTACTTGGCTGTGGCGGAACCGCACGTATCGATATACAGGTAGTACCGCCGGTTGCGATCATAGGCCCATCCGAATACTGCGTAACCGATAACTACAGCTTTTCCCTTTCCACTCCCTACTTTGCGGACTGGTCGCTTAGCGGACCGGGCGGATTTTTATATACCGCGAGCGGAACCTCCTTTGGCGGAACCTTCAGCGGCGGACCGGGCAGCTATGTGCTGAATGTTAGCGGCGGCAATTTTTGCAGCCCTGGCCCCTTCAATATAAAAGTGCTGGATATTCCTGCGCCGCCTGATAATATTGATGGCCCTGATTCCACCTGCGCGGGCATTCCCGTTACTTTCACCGCAGGTGCGGCTGCTCCGGGAACGATATTTGAGTGGTCAGTAAGCGGCGGTACAATCAGCGGCAGCAGCACCGGTAACGAAGTTACCGCTACATTCAGCACCGGCGGACCACATACGATAAGTGTCCGGCGGATCACTGTTGAAAGCCCTAATTGTCCTTCGGCTTATATAGATCATACAGTAGAAATATACAACCCTTCCGTAAACATTGCCGGCACCAGCTCGGTATGTCCCAATGCAGCTTATGGCTATAATGCTGATTATACAGATGGGGATACCTATGAATGGTCTGTTTCCCCGGCTTCCGCAGGAAGCATAGCGTCCGGGGATAATACGCCCAATGTACAGGTACTCTGGAACAATACAGCATCTTCGGTCAGCGCGACGGTAAATGTGAAAATGCGCAGGTGTAACCAGTATTATTATGCTACATTCCCGGTGACCGTATTCGAGCAGCCCAATATATATGTGTCGGGTGACACGATGAAATGTCGTGGAGAGGCATTCGGCCTTACGTTATATCCTCTAGGTACTACTTTTTCTTCAGTAACCTGGTCCTATCCCGGGGGCGCCTCTACGGGATGGCCTACCCCTTCGCCGGCTATTTCGTTTAATAATCCTATCGGGTCCAATACCGTCAACACGATAACGGTTACGGCTACGGGCATCAATGGCTGTCCGTCCACCGTTCAGACTACTTATGATGTAACGGTAAAACCTTCCCCTGTAGCATTTATTTCTCCCGGCGGCAACTTTGCCGTATGCCCGCCCAATCCGGTAAATATCCCACTGACAGCTACTTTGCAGGCTGGGTATGAGCCTACTTCCTACCTGGAGTGGTTCCAGGGCGGCGCTACCGTACTAGGGCCGTGCAGCCCTGGCCCTTCCTGTAACAGCTATACCGCTACAGCATACGGCGCTTACTATGTAACAGCAACGGGCGTAAATGGCTGTACAGCCAACAGCGATACGGTAGATATTATCAATTTCTGCGGAGGATCTCCCTGTACCATTACCCCGACGCCTACGGTTACGGCTACACAAAATAATACCTTTAATAATTGCGGCCTGATAGATATAACCGGCAGCTATAATTATACACCTGTGTCGATAGATTGGTCCTATCCTAATCCGCCTGCTATACAATTGGTCAGCCAGGGCGCTACCAACCTGCAGCTGCGGGCAAAGAATGCGGGCAGCTACCTGGTGTTTTACGAAGTTACCTACCTTGACAACTTAGGTAATCCGTGCACGGTAACCGAAATGGTAAATGCCGTAGTTCCGCTGGTAACCGGCATAGAATACGGAGCTACCTGCAGCAGCATGGCATTAGGATATGATGTTACGGTACATGACTTTTCAACGACCTTTGGAGGCGCCGCTATTACCAGCTATGAATATATCATTGATGGCGGAATACCGATACCAAGCACAGCGTCATCCTATACGACTTCGCTGAATGCGGGTTCCCATACTTTACAGATAAAGGTAACCTACACTTACAATGGTGTAAGCTATACCTGTTATTCTGATGTGCAGACTATAAGCCTGCCGGCATTGCCTATGGCATCCTTTACTGCCGCAGCCGGGGTTAACCAGCCTGTATGTGTGGGTGCTCCTGTGGTATTTACCAATACCAGTACACCGTCTCCGCTGCAGTACTTCTGGGATTTCGGCGACGGAACTTCCAGTACTGTTCAGCATCCTACAAAAGTGTATGATGCCGCCTGGTCGGGATCGGTTGTGCTTACCGCTACCAACGACCTGGGCTGTATCAGCCAGGCATCAGCTGTAATGAATGTTGTTGCTAACCCCTTGTCGGCAGTGCTGAACGTTTCACCAGGCACCGAAGTTTGCGAAGGAACGCCTATTACGCTGGCGCTCTCCGGATCCATGCCCGGCGTATATCAGTATGACTGGATGAATGATATAGATAACTTCCTGGTTACCGCTTATCAGCCGGTTACTGTTAACGAGTCTGGCAACTATTGGGTGAAACTATTCGGAAACTACGGATGTTTTCTCTACACGGACGGCGTAAATGTTTCGGTTATCAATGTTCCTGACCCCGTGATCGTAGGCGAGCACGATTATTGCCAGGGAGATGTGGTTACCTTGTATGGCTACAGCGGTCCGGGCGTTACCTACCAATGGTACCGGGACGGAGGGCTTATATCCGGCGCGACCGGTGAAACGCTTTCCGAAAGCGGCCTGATGCCAGGTACTTACGAGTATATATTGGAGATAACCTACAATAACGGCTCAACGACCTGCAGTAAGAAGAGCGGGCCTTTTTATGTAAATATCAACACGCCGCCGCCGCCGCCTAACGTTACCTATAGCGTAGTAGATTGCAACCAGTACCTGATAGAGCTGAATGCCTCTGCAAGCGGCCCGGGAACATTTACCTGGAGTAATGGCATGACCGGCAGCACGATTTATGTGACCCAGGGCGGACCATATAAAGTATGGTTTGACGATGGAAGCGGCTGTCTGTCTTCCAGAGAGATCGACGTGGAAAAGGATCCTGAGGAATATATGTGGGTATTCCCTACCGGCTGTTACAATTTCTGCTACCAGCAGCTGCCGAAAACCTTATATGGCCCTATTGTGCCATTCACTGCCTGGGAATGGATGCATTCGGGCGGTATGGGCATGTCCGGAAGCGGGTATGTTTCACCTTATAACATCAATACGGGCGGAACTTATAACCTTTATCTGCGGAACAGCTGGTGCGACCGCACCTCAGGAGATATGGATGTGACGGTACAGGATTGCGGACCTTGCGATTTCGGCTTCTTTATGAGGATCACGGCATATCCTACCGAAGAAAAAGGCTGTATGTATATAGCCTCGGGTTCCTTTACCAATCCATATCCATTCCCGGTAAGCGTTACCATAAGCTCACCTTACGGAATCTTTGTGCCGTCTACGGTCACAGCGCCTTTAGGAAGCGGCAGCTATTCTACCACCTTTATTCCTAATGCGGGATATATAGGCGGCTTTACAGGCGATGTAACTATTGTGGCTACAATCTCCGATCCTAAGACCGGTGAAGTATACTACTGCTATTATACGACCTCTGTCTATTACCCGCCTGCCTGCAGCCTCATGGCACGCCCTGGCGAAGCGGAAACGATCAGTGGCGAGCTTACAGGGCTTACCCTGGCGCCTAACCCCGCACAGTCTGCGGTTAACGTCAGGTATACTTTTAGCAAGCAGGCTGAAAGCAGGAGCATTGAGCTGTATGACATGACAGGAAGGCAATTAAAGAATACCGCAGTTTATGATCCAAACGGATCGGTTGACTGGGATGTTCATGATTACGCCTCCGGAATGTATATTGTTATCATGCGCCAGGACGGCAAAGTGATACAGAAGGGTAAGCTAAGCATTACCAGGTAAGAAATGCGCAGTATGAAGAAAAATCCCGTAACCGGTTACCGGTTGCGGGATTTTATATTTTTATTATCATACCAGGCGGGTGTCAACAAAATATACCTTTATGCTGTTGCTTTTAGACTTTAATCTGATGATCCTATGAACACTGGAATGCTGCAACAGCAGATATGCGCCGTAATCAACGGCATAGGTGGCAGAATAACTTACAGGAAAGAATACGGACCGCTTGCCCGGCTGCGTTACCGTATCGCAGGCAGAGAGCCTGTTATTGCAATAGAAGCATTATTCCTGGGAGAGCGTTTTGGTGTTATCCTCAACAGGCCGGCCGGTTACCGGCATGTCCTAAACAAAAGCACCTACAGGATCATCAGGTGTGATACCCTGGAAGAATTCGGCAGGTGGTTTGAAGAATTTAAGCAAAGAAAATTGTCGCAATAAAAAAGCGGTGTGGCATAAGCCACACCGTCTTTGTTTATATAGAGTGATTATTGCTCTATCAGCTCCACGCTCCTGTTAACGAATGCCGTCAGGTCCGCGCCGGTCAGCATTCCCTGTGACAGAAGCGCCAGGTCAAAAGCCTGCCTTGCCAGCCGCTCTCTTGTAGCTTCGTCGCCGGCCTCCAGCATACGCTGTATCAGCTTATGATTCCCGTTTACGGATACTTTGTAATTATCAGGAAGATTGCCATAGAAGTTCATCATTCCCCCGCCGGTCCGGGACATATCCTTCATGCGGCGCATGAATTCGTCCATGGTAATGGTAACGGGCAATTCATCCGGTCCAAGACCAGTCACTTCCACATTCATGGTAGACCTGTTGATCGCTTTTTCAAAAAGCTCTTTAACGGTCCTGCTCTGGTCTTCGCTCAGTATGCTTTCGATGCCGGCATCTTTCGGAATGAGCTTATCAATCACATCGGCGTCTACGCGCTTTAAGGAAGTTTTTTCCAGCTTCTGCTCGAGCTGCGAAATGAAATGGTTGTCAATAGGCGTGTCCATCTGCAGGATGTCATATCCTTTCTTCTCGGCGGCCCTTATAAATGTATCCTGCTTGCCCGGGTCATTGCTGTACAGGTATACAGTTGTTCCTTCTTTATCTGTCTGCAGCCCTTTCACCTTATCTGCATATTCGGGCAGCGTGTAAAATTCCTTGTTGATATTTTGCAGCAGGGCAAAGTCTTTAGCCTTTTCATAGAATTTATCTTCTGTGATCATGCCATACTTTACAAAGAGACCAATATCGCTCCACTTATCTTCATAGGATTTCCTGTCGGCTTTAAACAGCTCGGCCAGCTTGTCGGCCACTTTCCGGGTAATATAGTTGTTGATCTTTTTTACGTTGCCGTCTGCCTGCAGGAAGCTGCGGGACACGTTCAGCGGGATGTCGGGGCTGTCTATAACACCGTGCAGCAGCATCAGGAATTCAGGCACAATATCCTTTACTTCGTCCGTAATAAATACCTGTCTGCTGAACAGCTTGATCTTGTTGCGCTGCAGCTCAAAGTCATTTTTTACTTTCGGGAAATACAATACGCCTGTCAGGTTGAACGGGTAATCCACATTAAGGTGTATCCAGAAAAGCGGCTCTTCAGAAAAGGGATACAGCTCGCGGTAAAAGCCGAGATAATCCTCATCCTTCAGCTCAGAGGGAGCTTTTATCCATATAGGATTTGTATTGTTGATGATATCATCTACTTCCGTTTCCCTGTATTTGGGTTTGCCTTCTTCATCTTCCCCATCCGGCTCACGCTCGGTTTTTGTGCCGAATTTTACCGGTATAGGCAGGAACTGGCAATACTTGTTCAGGATGCCACGCAGCTTGTGCTCTTCCAGGAACTCTTCAGATTCCGCATTAACGTGCAGTATGATATCTGTGCCCCTGGAGCTGCGGTCGCCATCAGTAATTTCAAATTCCGTACTGCCATCGCATATCCACCGGGCCGGAGCCGCTCCCTCCTGGTAAGAACGCGTATTGATCTCCACCTTGTCGGCAACCATGAATGCGGAATAAAATCCAAGACCGAATTTGCCGATAATCTCCTGGGCGTCTTTGGCCTCTTTAAATTTTTCCATGAACTCGGTAGCCCCTGAAAAAGCTACCTGGTTAATATATTTTTTGATCTCTTCTGCTGTCATGCCGATACCGCTATCGCTGACAGTAATGGTTTTCGCGTCCTTATTTACAGAAACCTCGACCTGCAGTTTTCCCGGATCTCCTTTGAACTCTCCCAGGGAAGAAAGTCGTTTTAATTTTTGCGTAGCATCTACCGCATTGGAAACAAGCTCCCTTAAGAATATCTCATTGTCTGAATATAAAAATTTCTTAATGATCGGGAAGATGTTTTCCGTGTGAATCGAAATATTGCCTTTTTCCTGCATAAAATAATAGAGTTTTTGCTGTTTTACTGAGGATACAGATCAATTGGTATTCCAAAATCGGTTCTTTGACAAATTGGCATTTTTTTGCCGGAAGTTCTGTTATTCCTTACCGGCAGGTTTAACGCGAAGACCTGTTATCTTTGATAAGTTTATGAATACAGAATCCCCTTTTTTATTTATGGTCATACTGGGAGCTACGCCCCCCGGCAGGCTGACAGAGCAGCATGATGTATTTTTCGGAATCGGGGACTCGCTGGCTTCGCTTACCGCCGTCATGATCGCCTCCTGGCCAGAAGCGGAAGGGCATATCCATATTGATTCCTGGAGGAAGGTCACTGCTGTTGGCAACTATAGGGTGAACGTAGTCAGGAAAAGCCGCACAGACGTGACAGACCGGCAACTATTCTTTCTTAACCTGGGCGGCTATAAGCCGGGAGATATGGAAGAATACCACTATAAAATGCTTTGCGTAGGTGCAAACATGGCTGAGGCAGTGAAGGCGGCCCGGACTACCGCATTTTACAGGCATACAGGTTTTAAGGGGGCAGACAGTCATATCGACGACAAATATTCCCTCGACATCGATGACGCATTCCTGGTGAAAGATGTGCTTGCAACCGGGAGGGAACAATACAATATAGTAACAGAATGGCAGGAGGATCCGCTACAGGCGGATGAGCTGCATATAGGATACCTGAAACTGAATAAGGTTGCCTGCTGATTATTGTAGCGGAGAGATACTCTGTGCGTCTATGTGGACGGTCGTACGATGGATGTATTCAATGGAAAAAGAATCCGCGCCCACCTGCTGTATATTAAAATGCCAGTCTGTTTTGGGATAATGTTCTTTCATTTCTTCGCAAAATCCTGAAATCTTCGCCGCTATCTGCTCGGCCTGGAAATCACTGATAGGCGTGCCCTTTTCGGCCAGGTGCTTCTTTATATATCCTGTATTCATTTTATTTGAATTATAGCTTTACAACACCGGGATAGCTGTATTGTTGCCTGATTAAAAGCTGAGCGTTAAGCCGGCAAAGTAATTAACAGGCGTTGCTGCATTAAAATAACGGCCACCGGCAGCATTAAGGTCGTTGCCAAGACTGTATTTTTCGTTGAGGATATTATCTGCTCCTGCGAAAATATCAAGATAGCCTTTTGCCGTTATTTTCAGTTTCCAGCCTGCTTTTGCCTGGATGAGATGGTAAGCGTCTGCATATTTGGTATTGCCGTCGTTCAATGGTATTTTGTCTGTATAATTGTGCTGCGCAAATAAATAAAGCGACCCGGGAAAAGATATGTTCAGTCCTGTAACGATCACATTGCGGGGAACGCCGGTCAGCCTGTTACCTGAGAATATATCGTTACCAATGCTGTAGTTGCTGAAATAGAAAAGATTCAAGGTATAGCTGCCGGTAACGGAAAGCGCACGGATGAAAGCCGAGCTGCGGGGGCGAACTATGTTTATGGTCGCCTGTGCTTCAACTCCCGTCTGTCTTGTACCGCCTGCATTGATGAAATATTCGCTCCCTCCCGTATGCTGCCTGCGTACAATAGCATTGTGCAGCCGGTAATGATATAACGCAACATCAAGCAGCAGTCGCCTGTCCCACAGCCTGCTTCTCAGCCCTGCTTCAAAATTCCAGCCGTTTTCCGGCTGCAGGTTCTGATAAATTTTATTATCAGGCGGCCTTATCTCAGCAGTCGTCGGCATTGAGTATCCCCGGCTTATTATACCTCTTAGAGAAAAATGCTCATTAATCTTATAGCTGATCGCCAGGCGAGGCATGACCTGGATACCGAAACTACTCCGGAGTGTATCGTTGAATGTGTACGATGCTTTATTCAGGCTGGCAGCGGCTTCCACTACCAGTCGCTCCACCGGCGAATATTTTAGCTGGCTGAATATAAAATACTGCCGGCTGGTTATGTTGTCTGCAGCTTGCAGGCTGCCCCGTTCGCCGCCTATATTGCCGTAGTTGCGGATATCGGCCTCCGTCGTCTGCCATTCGGCGCCTATAGTGTATTCCAGTACCGGGTCGGGAGCAGTGCCTGTAAGCAGGTCGTAATTAAGGTAGGTGCGGATGCCATATGTTTTTTCATCCCTGGTTTCATAATTGGTAATAAAAGGATTCTTAAAAGCATTTGTGCTGCCGAACAGGGAAATTACATGACGTGCCCTGGACGACAGATCAGCATGATGCGTCAGTCCGCCAAACAGCATTTTATTATAAACTGCGGCTTTTTGTGCTTTTGCGCCAGGCAGCAGGGCGGTAGGGAAGCGTGCGGCGGCAGGGTATTCCTTATATTGTGACGCAGTAAGCCCTCCGGGTGTCTGGTAGCGTAAGTTGGAATAAAAGGCAAATGCGGATAAGTAATTGCTTGCTGAGTATTGCCATTTGTCATCCAGGTAAATATATAGCCGTCTCAGGGCGCTGTTTTCCCGGTACCCTGATGATTGAATATAGCTTTGGCTGAAATTCAAAATATGTTTTCCGGCTTTCTGCTTCAGGTGTACCTGCTCATTAAACAGTCCATAAGATCCGGTGCTAAGACCCAGTATCCGCTCTGATCCATCCACGTCATTATTCGTATTCAGCAATACCACACCCCCGGAATTTGCTCCGAAAATGCTGCCGTCCGGTCCTTTTAATATTTCAATGCCGGAGAGAGCAACCAGGCTTAAGGCGTTCAGGTAGGTATTGCCGCCTGCATCCGTAAGCGGAACACCGTTCATATAAACTTTTACATTCCTGATGCCAAAAGGTGAGCGTAGCAGGCTGCCCCGTATTGATAAACGGTAACTTCCGGGGGAGCGTTCTTCCATGCGTACGCCCGGCGCTGTATTTAGGACGGGCACCAGAGAAGTGCCTGCGAAGCTTTTCAGCTGCTGGCTGTCGATAATGGCTGCCGAAGTTGTCGCTGTAAATAAAGGCTGCGGATTTATATAGCCGGTTACTGTTATGTCATTCAGTTTTACGGTACTGTCCTGCGCATATAGTACCCTTGCACAGCCTGAAAAGAGAAAGATGGTCAGTAGTAGCTTCATTGAATACTGTATGCCGATCGGTTTTGTTTTAACGTTTATTGAATAAACGTTGTTCCCGTATTTATGTTATGTCTTAACATTCAATATTGTAAAATAGTTTTTTGAATGAATATTCTTATTACTAACGACGATGGTATCTATAGTCCGGGCATTGCAGCCCTGGCGCGTACAGCCAGGAAATTCGGCGATGTAAGGGTAGTGGCGCCTGATGTGGAGCAGTCTTCAATGGGGCATGCTATCACGCATTCACGCCCTTTATCCTATAAACGGTCGCCGGTATCCTTTGAGGATATTGAAGCTTACCGGGTCAATGGTACCCCGGCTGATTGCGTTGCTTTGGGTACCCATTTGTGGTCAAAAACAGATGTTGTGCTTTCCGGAATTAATATGGGGCCTAATCTCGGTAATTCAATGTGGCACTCCGGTACCCTGGCGGCGGCCAAGCAGGCTGTGCTTTTTGGGATAAAAGGTATTGCCCTGAGCACGCCGGTGGGTAAAAGCGAGCCGGACTTTGACAAGCTGGCGCCCCATGTTGAGCAGGTGCTGGCCATGTTACTGGAAAATACGGAACTGGGGCTGTTCAATGTTAATTTTCCGTCCGACCCTAAAGGGCTGCGCTGGACGCGGCAATCAGTAAGGCTATATGACGGGCAGGTGGTGCCCGGGATGGATCCCATGGGACGTAAACATTACTGGATCACTGTTTCCACGCTTGAGCCCGCAGAGGAAGGGACAGATCGCTGGGCGGTGGAAAACGGTTATATATCTGTAACTCCGCTGCGGCTCGACCTGACCAATGAGCCGGAGCTGCATGAACACCTGAAATAATGGATTAACCCTCGTGTACTACAACGAAATAAAGGATTAACGCAGGAACCGCAACCTTTTGTTCTCATTCCTGTAATAAAGAAAAAGACATATTATGCCCAGGCCAATTTGGAGCGGTACCATCGCATTCGGACTTGTAAATATTCCCGTTAAAATGTACAGCGCGGTTTCTGAAGCTTCTTTAGATCTCGATATGCTGGATAAAAGAGACCACAGCCATATCCGGTATAAGAGAGTAAATGAAAAGACGGGCAGGGAGGTGCCCTGGAAAGAGATCGTTAAAGGCTATAAGGTAGAAGGCCGTTATGTAGTGCTTGAAGATAAAGACTTCGAACGTGCTGCGGCGGAAAAGACAAAACGGATCGATATTATTTCTTTTGTAAAGGAAGAGGAAATTGATTCCATATATTTTGAAACAGGTTATTTCCTGGAGCCGGATGCTAAGGATGAAAAGCCTTATGCGCTGTTGCGGGAAGCTATGAAAAAATCGGGTATGGTGGGCCTGGGATCCTATGTAATGCGTAACCGGGAACATCTCTGCGTTATTAAAGTGTACGACAATGCCCTTTTGCTGAATAAGCTTCATTTCGCGGAAGAGATCAATGATCCCGCTGCGTATAAGATACCGGGATCAGTAAAGTTTAATGCTGCCGAGGTAAAGATGGCCGTTTCGCTGATCGACAGTATGTCCGGCCCGTTTGATATCGATGGCTATAAAGATGAGTATTCCGCCCAGTTAATGAAATTCATCAAGGCTAAGGCTAAAGGCAAGGTGAGCGTAGCCAAAGTTGCTCCTAAAAAGATGCCGGATGAAGTATCGTCATTGCTGGAGCAGCTTAAAGCAAGTCTCGAAAAGCCGGCGGGCAAAACTAAAAGTTCAGCTCCCCGCAAAAGCACCCGCCGCGCGCCGGCCTCCCGCCGGAAGCTGAAACGATAGCAATTTTGTTGCATCCGGGTATTTCAGCCCATTGTTAACACATTCATTTTTGCCTTGGTAATACAGGCTTAAGAGGTCTTTGGTCTTTGGCACATTGTTATAAACGCTACATTTGCCGGGTAAATCATTTCTATTGAAATCTGTCCTGATTATCGATGATGAGCAAAAGCTCAGGGGGCTGCTGGCGAGGATCATCCATGCAGAAGGCTTTGATGTACAGGAAGCCGGCGATATCCGTTCAGGGATGAGAAAGTTGGCGCGGCAGGATATTGATGTGGTCATATGCGATGTAAAGCTGCCCGATGGCAGCGGGGTAGATGCCGTAGCCACGATAAAAGCAGCCGCACCGGCTGTTGAGGTCATACTGCTGACGGCCTATGGAAATATACACGACGGGGTCCAGGCGATGAAGAACGGCGCTTATGACTACCTGGTAAAAGGCGATGATAATGAACGCATCATTCCGCTGCTGAACCGGGCTATAGACAGCGTCCTGCTGCGTAAGCGGCTGGCAGAGCTGGAGCGGCTGGCCGGCAGGAAATATTCTTTTGATTCGATCGTCGGACAATCGAAGCCATTAATCGAAGCGATCAGTCTCGCCCGGAAGGTAGCGCCTCTCGATACCGCGGTATTGCTGACGGGCGAAACAGGAACAGGGAAAGAGGTTTTCGCAACGGCAATTCACCAGGGCAGCAAACGTGCAGGCAAAAATTTTGTAGCGCTTAACTGCAGTGCGTTGGGAAAAGATATACTGGAAAGTGAGCTGTTTGGTTACCGGCAGGGAGCTTTTACAGGTGCAGGGAAGGATAAGAAAGGACTGCTGGAAGAAGCTGACGGAGGCACCTTATTCCTGGATGAGATAGGGGAAATGCCGCTGGAGCTGCAGGCTAAATTGTTGCGGGTGCTGGAAACGAGCGAATTTATCAAGCTGGGCGACACCAGGCCGCAGCGTTCTGATTTCCGCCTGATTGCCGCAACCAATAAGGACCTGAAAGCTGAAAGCGATGAGCACCGTTTCCGCTCTGACCTGTACTTCAGGCTGAATGTTTTCCAGGTAAGACTTCCGGCTTTACGGGAGCGCGTAAAAGACATTCCCCTGCTGGCGGCATATTATGTACAGCAGGCAGCAGCAAAAGTAAACAGCCGGACGCCACAGCTGGCCGCTGACTTCCTGGAAGTGCTGCAGGCTTATCAATGGCCTGGCAATATCAGGGAGCTGAAGAATATTATTGAACGTGCCGTGATCTTATGCGAAAATGGTGTGCTGACAGGCGAGCATTTACCTGCCGACATGAAGCTGCGACAATCTTCAGCCGGCAATTTTATGTCTGCCTTCTCGCTGGCGAGCGCTGAAAAGGTGCACATACAGAAAGTGCTGAATCATACAGCCGGTAATAAAGCCGAGGCCGCCCGGTTGCTGGAAATAGGCGTATCTACTCTTTACCGCAAGATTGACGAATATAACCTGTCCTAGACTTCCGCATATCATATTGGGAAGAAGCCTGTCATTTTGATAGGCTTTTTTTATCGCGTTTATTCCTGCGAAAAATTCTTTGCATTGATTATTAATGAATTAGTGGCTTGATTGCTTTGCCGGATCAGTATTTGCATCAATCATTCCTGGTGCAAAACATTGAGCTATGAACATCTATGAAGTGCCGGCGGTAATCGAGGACGAGCTGCCGGCTGTAAAAGCAGAACTCCGCCAGGATTGTCCCGCAGGCAATATACATGCTGCTATACAGGTACTGGTTAAATATACGCGAAACATGATCCGCTTGCATAATCTCCCAGCAGTGAGCAAATGTATGTTGCTGGCGGACAAGCTGTATACCCGGGGGAATAACCTGGTAAAAAATGCTGTCGAAAATGTATATGTCTACGCCTTTTCCGGTATGCGTTCTTCGTGCGAAGGAAAAGAATGGCAGCTGATACAGGCAAAAATGCCAGTCTCCCTGTATTCAATTTATGTAAGGCAAATCTATCGTTCCGGTATTTAAAACCAGTAATATGCTGACGCTTCTTTTAATCCTCGCGGGAATTTTCTGCTTCTGGCTGTTCTACAGATCGATCAGCTTTTTTGAACGGATCTGACTCCACAAATTACACACAAGATCATGATAGCTTTATTTATCACGGCCATACTGGTATTTATATACATGTGCTATGTGCTGTTAAAGCCTGAGCGCTTTTAGCAACTACAATTATTTAAAAATGAACACTGAAATTACAGGCGTAGTTATAACATTTCTGGTATCGGTCCTGCTGGCCATACCTTTCGGGCGCTACATTGCCAGGGTTTATGGAGATAAAAGCACCTGGCTCGACCCGGTATTTAATCCGCTGGACAAAGCCCTGTTTCGCCTGGGCGGGATCAATAATGCCAGGCCGATGAGCTGGAAGCAGAGCATGTCAGCTATGCTGACCATTAACCTTGTCTGGTTCCTGGCAGGCATGCTGATACTTATGACACAGCACAGTCTTCCGCTCAACCCGGATGGCAGCCCCAATATGTCGCCTGACCTGGCATTCAATACGACTATCTCATTTGTAGTTAACTGTAACCTGCAGCACTATTCCGGGGAAACAGGCGTAAGCTATCTTTCGCAGCTCTGGCTGATGTTCCTGCAATTTGTCAGCGCCGGTACCGGTATGGCTGCCGCTGCCATTGTATTTATCGCATTAAAGGGAAAAACGGCAGACAGACTGGGTAATTTCTATCACCTGTTCGTAAGGTCCTGCACCCGTATCCTTTTGCCATTGTCCCTGGCCGGCGCACTGCTGTTCCTGTTCAGGGGTATGCCCATGACGTTCCAGGGAAAGCAGCAGATGATCAGTCTTGAAGGGGACACCGTGCAGGTTGCCACGGGCCCGGTTGCTGCCTTTGTACCGATCAAGCATGCGGGTACCAATGGCGGGGGCTTTTTCGGCACTAATGCTGCACACCCTTTTGAAAATCCTGATTATCTCACCAATATGGCTGAAATGCTGCTCCAGTGTATCGTCCCGTTTGCCATGGTCTTCGCACTGGGTTTTTTCCTGAACAGAAAGCGTTTCTCCTTAATGATATTCAGCGTTATGACGGTGGGATTCCTTTGCCTGGCCATACCCAATATCATTATGGAAGTATCCGGGAATCCGGCTATTGGTGATATGGGTATCAGCACTGCTGCCGGAGCCATGGAAGGAAAGGAGACGCGGTTCGGTGCGGCCGTCTCAGGCTACTGGAGCATACTCACTACTGTTATATCTACAGGCTCTGTCAATAGTATGCATGACAGCTTTATGCCGCTATCCGGTATGAACCAGCTGCTCGCTATGATGGTCAACTGCTTTTATGGTGGTTGTGGCGTAGGTATCCTTAATTTTTTCGTGTTCATCATCATCACGGTATTTGTCAGCGGCCTGATGGTAGGCCGTACGCCGGAGTTTATGGGTAAGAAAATAGAGGCCCGGGAAATGAAGATAGCCATGATCATCGCGTTGCTGCACCCCTTGCTGATACTGGCGGGAACGGCGCTCGCCGTAGCTTTCCCCCAATATACGGCAGCTACGCTCAATAACCCGGGATACCATGGCTTCAGCGAGGTACTGTATGAATATACTTCATCTTCTGCCAATAATGGCAGCGGGTTCGAGGGCCTGGGTGATAATACACCATGGTGGAATATCAGCACCGGTATCGTGCTGATGCTGTCGCGGTTCCTGCCGATAGTAGGCCCGGTCGCGATTGCCGGTATTATGGCAGGGAAAAAATATATACCCGAAAGCTCCGGTACGCTTAAGACAGATACGCCTACGTTCGGCATTATGATACTGGCAGTGATCTTTATTGTAACGGCCTTGTCTTTCTTTCCTTCGCTGGCGCTGGGACCGGTAGCCGAATATTTTTCAATGAAATAAAACGATGACAACAATGAACTCAGAAAGAGCGTCCCTGTTTCAGAAAGACCTGTTAGGCATAGCGCTGAAGCAGGCGTTTATAAAGCTCAGTCCTAAAATACTGGTCCGTAATCCTGTTATGTTTACGGTATGGATCGGCACGCTGGTGATGCTGATTGTATGTCTCCGGATAATGACCGGAGAAAACTCGCAGGGTAGCCTTACCTATAATATACTGATATTTTTTGTGCTGTTCCTGACCTTGCTGTTTGCCAATTTTGCCGAGGCTATTGCCGAGGCCAGGGGGAAGGCGCAAGCCAACAGCCTTCGTAAAACACGGGAAGAAACACCTGCCAGGAAGATAGAAATTATGGGAGAGATATTTATGGATGAAGAGCATATTGTGCCATCTTCCACGTTGCGGAAAGGTGATTATTTCATTTGCGAAGCGGGCGATGTTATTCCTACGGATGGCGAGATAGTTGAAGGTCTGGCCACGATCGATGAAAGTGCCATCACAGGCGAGTCTGCGCCTGTAATCCGCGAATCCGGCGGTGACAAGAACAGTGTTACCGGTGGCACCCGGGTATTGTCCGACAGGATAAAGGTACGCGTTACTACCTCACCAGGAGAAAGCTTCCTGGATAAGATGATCGCATTGGTAGAGGGCGCATCCCGCCAGAAGACGCCTAATGAGATAGCATTGACCATATTGCTGGCCGGTTTTACACTCGTTTTCGTGATTGTATGTGTGACCCTGAAGCCGTTCAGTGATTTTGCAAATACTCCTGTGACCATAGCTGCATTCATTTCCCTGTTTGTATGTCTTATCCCAACCACTATAGGCGGTCTTCTTTCTGCTATAGGTATCGCGGGAATGGACAGGGCATTACGGGCAAATGTTATCACTAAAAGTGGTAAAGCCGTGGAAACAGCGGGCGATATAGACACCCTGCTGCTGGACAAAACCGGTACAATCACGATCGGCAACAGAAAAGCCACACATTTTATTCCGGCAGAAGGCATAAGCGGGGAGTATTTTATCGGGCGTGCCGTACTGAGCTCGCTGGCCGACGAAACGCCGGAAGGTAAATCGATCATTGAGCTGAGTGGTAAAAGCCCTTCGGATTATGATGTCAGTAATGCGCACTTTATCCGGTTCACAGCCGAGACAAGAAGCTCGGGGGTAAACCTGGGTGCAACGAAAATCCGTAAAGGAGCCGCCGATGCCATCAGGCAGATCGCTGAATATGCCGGGAATCCTTACCCCGCAGATGTTGCGCGGAAAGTAAGCGAAATAGCCGCCAATGGCGGAACGCCGCTGGTGGTAGCGGAGAATGAAAAGGTGATCGGTGTGATCGAGCTGCAGGATATTATCAAGCCCGGTATCAGGGAGCGTTTCCAGCGATTGCGCAGGATGGGCGTAAAAACGGTAATGGTGACCGGCGATAATCCGCTGACGGCAAAGTTCATCGCCGACAAAGCCGGTGTGGACGATTTTATTGCCGAGGCAAAGCCGGAAGATAAGATGAATTATATAAAGGCCGAGCAGCAGGCAGGCAAGCTGGTAGCGATGATGGGGGACGGTACCAATGACGCGCCGGCGCTGGCCCAGGCGGATGTGGGCGTAGCCATGAACAGCGGAACCCAGGCGGCAAAGGAAGCAGGAAACATGGTGGACCTGGATAATGATCCGACCAAGCTGATAGAGATCGTAGAGATCGGTAAGCAATTGCTGATGACCCGGGGAACCCTGACCACTTTCAGCATCGCCAATGATGTGGCCAAGTATTTTGCCATTGTGCCGGCTTTGTTTATCACTTCCATTCCCGCGTTGCAGGGAATCAATATCATGAAGCTCCACAGCCCTGAAAGCGCCATCCTGTCTGCGGTAATCTTTAACGCTATTATTATTCCGCTGCTGATACCCCTGGCATTGAAGGGTGTGCCGTATAAGCCGATAGGCGCCAGCGCGCTGCTGCGACGTAACCTGCTTATATATGGCTTGGGCGGTGTGATCGTTCCCTTCATAGGAATCAAGCTGATTGATATGATCGTTTCCTTATTTATTTAGAAAAAAGAAAAATGAGAACAGATATTTTAAAGGCAGCCAGGCTTACCATCATAATGATGATACTTTTCTCCGGTATTTATACGCTTATTGTTTATGGCCTGGCACAGCTGGTACCTGGCACAGGTATGGGGGATAGGATCACGGTAGATGGCCGCGGCTATTTTGCCAACATCGGGCAGCAGTTTACAGAAGATCGTTATTTCTGGTCACGACCGTCAGCTGTACACTATAATGCCGCCGGCAGCGGGGGCAGCAATAAAGGGCCTTCCAATAAGGAATACCTGCAAACGGTGCATGATCGTATTGATTCATTTATGCTGCACAATCCTGGCGTTTGCAGGGAAGACATTCCTGTAGAGCTGGTGACAGCCAGCGGCAGTGGCCTGGATCCCGATATATCGCCCCGGGCGGCCCTGGTACAGGTAAAGCGCATAGCGGCTGTTCGTGGTATTCCGGAGCAAAAGATACTGGCATTGGTAAAAGCCGTTACCAAACCACCATTGTTCGGATTCTTAGGTCCCCGGAGCATAAATGTGCTGCAGCTCAATATAGCGCTGGACAAGATCAAATAAATAAACAATTTATCAAACAATACTAAAATGAAGAAAGCTACATTACAACTGGGCGTGATCTCATTAATGACACTGGCCTACATAGCTCCCGTTGCCGCGCAAACGGAAACGGATTCCCAAGCTGTCATTGCCCAAGCAGAAACTGCAGAAAAAATACCATTGGAAGGTATGGATCTTACCTGGTACAATGGCGCGGACAGGCGTACGGAATCAATCTGGAAAAATAAATACTTCACACCGGTAATCATGCTGGATGCCAGCTATACCCATTCTTTCAATAAGCCCAACGATAACACGGTTGTCGGTTCTACGGCGCTTGCAAGGAATAATGAAGTGCAGCTTTCCGGTATATATCTCGGCGGGGAGTTCACCTATAAGAATGCGCATGCCCGTGTTATCACACAATTCGGAACCAGGTCCACCGTGGTGCCGCGTAATGATTACAGTCCTTACAGGGGACAGTATGACCTGGCGAATGTGTATCGCTACCTGAGCGAGGCCTATGCCGGCATCCACATTAACAAATGGTATGGTATCAACATTGACGCCGGTATGTTTATGTCATATGTAGGGTTGAATTCCTATTACCAGGTGGAGAACTGGGAATACCAGGCCTCCTTTACCTCTGATAATACGCCCTGGTTCTTTAACGGTGTACGGGTACAGATATACCCGACCAGGCATCTGAAAATTGAGCCATGGATCATCAACGGCTGGCAAAGCTATGGGAAATTCAACAGTATGCCTGGCTTTGGCGGGAATATCACCTGGTGTCCGACTGAAGCTATTAAACTGCTGACCAATGATTATTACGGAGCGGATGCTGCTATGATACCTGGTCGCAAAAGATTTCATTCTGACAATAGTTTCCTGTTCCGCTATTATAATAAACCCGGATCCAAAGGCATCAGCCGGATGGCTTTCTCCCTGACGGGTGATATAGGTTTTGAAAAGGGCGGCGGTGTCAACGGGTTTTCGGGGAAAGATTCAGCGAAGGGGCCGGCGCAGTATTTTGCCAGCGCTATGTTTTACAACAGGGTATGGTTTTACCAGAATAAGTTCGCCTTTACCTTTGGCGGAGGCATTATGACCAATCCCGGCAGGTACTTGGTATTGTATCCCACCGGGCAGGCCAGTCCGTTGCCGGATCCTAAAGACCCTACCCAAACTGCAGGCGCTTACCCGTTCAGCGCAAACCCCGGCGATAAGTTCAAGGGATGGGATTGTTCTGCCAATATCGAATGGATGCCTAACCAGAGCATTGCTTTCAGGATAGAGTATGTGCACCGGGAAGCAAATGTGCCTTATTTCGCCGGTAAAGGCGGGGTTACTTCCCAGACCGGGTATAGTACCACACCATTGGCCCCTGACTGGCGTCCGGATCTCGTAAAGGCTGAGAACAGGATCATTTTCGCTATGCTCTTCAGGATATAGTCATAGCATTATTTGTTTTAACAGATCCTGCGGATGGTGAGCATTGCTCATTCTTTCGCAGGATCATTTTAATCCCGTCTTATGATTACCGCTTATGAACTACCGCAATGGCGACCGTGTGCCAGAAGCCTGATCAGGAACAGCTTTCTGAAAAGTCTCAGAACCTTTATGCCGTCCACGGCAGAGGAGCGTATATTTGTATTGTCGCTGATGCCGGATACTTTGTATCATTTGTATGAAGAAACTTTAAATGAGCAATCCGAATGACAGATCCTGGCAATCCCGCAGCACATTTTCTCGACCTGATCAAAAAATCGCGGCTGGGGAAATTCAAGATATATATCGGTATGAGCGCCGGTGTGGGCAAAACATACCGTATGCTGCAGGAAGCGCATTCCCTGTTACGTTCCGGTATCGACATCAAGATCGGTTATATTGAAACGCATAGCAGGAAAGAAACACAGGCATTGCTGGAAGGCCTTCCGCTGATTCCCAGGAGGAAGCTGTTCTATAAAGGAAAAGAGCTGGAGGAGCTGGATGTGCAGGCAGTCATCAATCTCAGGCCGGAAGTGGTGGTCATTGATGAACTGGCGCATACCAATATCGAGGGAAGTAAAAATGAGAAACGCTGGCAGGATGTTGTTGATATACTGGAAGCAGGTATTAATGTGATCTCTGCCGTTAATATACAGCACATCGAAAGCCTGAATAATGCGGTGAAGCAGATAACCGGCGTTGAGGTGAAAGAGCGTGTTCCGGACAGTATATTGCACCGCGCTGACGAAGTGGTGAATATAGACCTGACGGCTGAAGAACTGATCGGCAGGCTGAAGGAAGGTAAAATATATATACCCGAAAAAATACAGACGGCGCTCGACAACTTCTTTAAACCGGAACAGATATTGCAGCTGAGAGAGCTTGCGCTGAAAGAGGTGGCATCGCAGGTGGAACGGAAAGTAGAAACTGAAATACCGCGATCGCAGACATTCCGGCACGAGCGTTTCCTGGCATGTATCAGCAGCAATGAAAAAACGGCGAGACACGTGATCAGGAAGACAGCCCGGCTTGCTAACTATTATAACAGCAGGTGGTATGTGCTGTATGTGCAGACGCCCGGTGAAAGCAGCAACAGGATCGCCCTGGATAAACAACGGCACCTGATCAATAACTTTAAGCTCGCCACCGAGCTGGGGGCTACTGTGGTGAGAGAGGAAAGTAATCATATTACCCGGGTTATAGCATCGTTTGCAGAAGAGAAAATGATTACAACCATCTGTATCGGCAAACCACACCTGAGCCTTATCCAGATCATCCTGTCTACCAGCATTTTCAATAATTTGCTGCGCAAGCTCAGCTTATCCGATATTGATGTTATAATTTTATCCTGATGAAGATAAAGACAAAGCTGATACTGGGCGTCGGTATTTTATTCTTAATGGTGGTGCTGCTTGCATCGCTGGGTATCTGGTATGTCAATGCCCTGAAAAGCGATACGGAGAATATACTCGCTGCTAATTATAATACACTTGAGTTTTCCCGGAATATGATACTGGCGCTTGACCAGGAAAAAGGCGGAGCCCCTTCCCGTATATTCGAACAGAACCTTGCCAGGCAGCAGCAGAATATTACCGAGCATGGGGAAGAAGCAGCCACGACCAGGCTCGCTGTACATTACGGGCAGCTTAAAAATAACCCTGCTGATACCGCAATCAGGACTGTTATCCGGCAGGATATATCGGCTATCATGAAGCTGAATATGGAAGCGATCAGGCGGAAAACGGACAAAGCGAAGGAAACCGCGGCCACCGCTAATATGTGGATCGCCGTATCAGGTACCTTATGCTTTATTATAGCCCTGACCCTGCTGGTCAACCTGCCTGATAACATTGCAAAACCCGTGAAGGAGCTGACGGCAAGCATCCGTTCTATTGCCGCGCTCAATTATTCGGAACGTCTGCACTTTAAGGAAAACAGCGAATTCGGTCTCCTGGCACAGTCGTTCAATACCATGGCGGAGAAGCTGGAGGAGTATAATAACAGTACCCTGGCGCAGATACTGATGGAGAAAAAGCGGATTGAAATGCTCATTAACAACATGACTGACCCGGTGATCGGGCTGGATGAGCAGGGGAAGGTGATCTTCGCCAACGGAGAAGCATTACATGTTCTTGGGCTGAAAGCAGATATTGTTGGGAAAGCGGCAACGGAAGTATCACTGTACAATGACCTGATGCGCTCCCTGGTCCGTTCGATGGCAGATACTGCAGCAGGCGATAATGTGATGAAAATATATGCACACAATAAAGAACGTTATTTTGAAAGGCATATAGTGCCGATATCCATCAGGCCGACAGGAGAGCAGGAAAAGCAACAGGTGGGTCATGTGATCCTGCTCCAGGATATTACACCTTTTAAAGAGCTTGATTTTGCCAGGACCAATTTTATCGCTACAGTCTCGCATGAGCTGAAGACGCCGATTGCCTCAATTAAAATGAGCCTTCAGCTATTGAAAAATAAAAATACGGGAACCCTCAATGAAGAGCAGCAACTGCTTATAGACAGTATTGCTGATGATGGCGAACGTTTGCTGAAGATTACCGGGGAGCTGCTGAATATGACCCAGGTCGAAACCGGCAATATCCAGATGAATATGGCAGGAACACCCGCTCATAAGATCGTGGATTATGCCCTTGAGGCTGTCCGCTTCCCGGCAGGGCAAAAGAACATAAGACTGGAAGTGCAGATGCAGGACCAGCTCCCGGCAGTTTTTGCTGACCAGGAAAAGACGGCCTGGGTGCTGATCAATTTTCTCACCAACGCTATCCGTTATGCACCGGAAAACAGTACCGTAAGTATTGCGGTACAGCAGGAGCTTTCTTCTGTTGTTTTCTCTGTGAGGGATCAGGGGCCTGGTATTGAGCTGCAATACCAGGAAAAGATCTTCGACCGCTATTTCCAGGTGCCGGGCAGCCTGCGTACCGGTACCGGCCTGGGGCTGGCTATCAGCAGGGAATTCATGGAAGCGCAGGGCGGTCATATCGGCGTGGAAAGCATACCGGGGAGCGGCAGCAGGTTTTATTGTACGCTGGGGCTGGCCAAATCATAATGCCGGGTCCGGAGCCGGATAAACTTTGGTTAAGTGCATCGCCGGTATGCAAAACTATCGGAACTTTATGTACTTATATTATCGTTATGATTATACCTGATGAAAGATTGATCCCGCTTCTGGGCTGCCGTTATCCCATTATCCAGGCCCCGATGCTGGGTATCACATCCCCGGAAATGGTCGCCGCGGCAATAGCTGCCGGTGCAGCCGGCTCCCTGCCGGTTGGCGGGTTATCGCCTGAGAGAACAAGGGAGCTGATACGTGCCACGAGAAAGCTTACTTCGGCTCCCTTTACCGTTAATCTTTTTACCTATGATCCGCCGGTTGCAGACCCGGAAGGAATGGCGGCAATGAATTTACTGCTCCGGTCTGTCTGTACCCGCCATGGAATTCCTTTTGAACCAGCATCACCCGGCCTTTTTGCTTATTATTCCTATAAAGACCAGGTACAGGTACTTCTTGATGAGAAGGTCAGCTCTGCCAGCTTTACCTTCGGCATTCCGGATGATGCGCTGATAGATGCGCTGAAAAGAGCCGGCGTCTGCCTGACCGGTACAGCTACAGCTGTTGATGAGGCGATATTGCTGGCGGAGAAAGACATAGACATTATTGTGGTGCAGGGTATCGAAGCAGGTGGACACAGAGGCTCTTTTTTAGCAGGGCCGTTGCCGCAGGTTGGTTTATTGCCTTTATTATCGCAGGTGCTTGACCGTGTATCAAAACCGGTAGTTGCGGCCGGAGGCATTTATTCAGGCAGCCAGGTTAAGATGTTACTGCAGTATGGCGCTGCCGGTGTACAGGTAGGTACTATCCTGGTACCTGCTATGGAAAGCCTGGCTATCCCGGCCTATAAGGAAGCTGTGCTGAAAGCAAAAGATGTTGATAGCACGCTTACACGTTCTTTCAGCGGCAGATGGGCAAGAGGACTGCGCAATACTTTTATGGAAGAGGTGGATAGTAGCGGGTTAAATATTCCTGCGTATCCTTTCCAGAATTACCTGACCACCGCATTCAGGGCAGCCATGCAAAAAGAAAACAATAAGGAGTGGACTAATCTCTGGGCTGGTCAGTCGGCGGGTCGTTCTCAGCCGGGTACGGTACAGGAAATATTAGCCGGGCTGACGTCAGTCCTGGATTAGGGTCAACTTATTTGCCGTATTTGCGTCATTACTGTATGAGCAATACGAAGAAAACTTTCCGTGCAAAAGAAAACGCGGAAATACTTTCCATCGATATCGGCGGGTCTAATCTTAAGGCAGCCATACTGGACCATAAAGGCGCAGTGCTGCATGAATACATAATGATACCTACGCCTAAGCCTGCCACCCCGGAAGTGCTGCTGGCGGCGATAGAAGCGCTGATTGCCGGTTTTCCTGGTTATGATTATATTTCTGCCGGCTTTCCCGGCTATGTTAAGGATGGTGTGGTGAAAACGGCGCCTAACCTTGGCACGCCGCAATGGACAGGTGTCGATTTTCGTCTTATGCTTGAAGAAAGGTTGGGGAAGCCTGCGAAGCTTATCAACGATGCGGATATGCAGGGCCTGGGCGTTGCTGAGGGTAAGGGCCTTGAGCTGGTGATAACCCTGGGTACTGGTTTGGGTACAGCGCTGGTTATGGATGGGAAATTATTGCCGCACCTGGAGCTTGCCCATCATCCGGTCACACATGACGAAGATTATGATCAATATATAGGTGAAGCAGCAATGAACCGTATTGGCCGCACACGCTGGAATAAACGGATGGTCCGTGTATTGCAGATACTGAAGATCGTTGTCAACTATGATAAGCTGTATATCGGCGGCGGTAACGCAGGAGCCCTTGATGTCCCGCTGGACAGTAATATAAAGATCATATCAAACAAAGATGGTATCAGGGGAGGGGCCAGGCTCTGGACAACACCATAGGCCATCCAGGTTGGCGTCCCGGCTGCATTCCTGTTACCGGGACAGGATTATCTTCTTAGTGCCGATGGCATTGCCTCCGGTAAATTTAAGCATATAATTGCCGTTTGCGTACCTGCCAAGATCAATAGTATAGGGTGTCTTATAAGCATTCTTCATATAATAGGTGCCCAGCTTTTTGCCCGCCAGGTCATACAGCTCAGCGGTTATATTTACCGGCGCTCCGGTATGGACATAGATGGTTACAATGCCATCACGGGACGGGTTAGGGTAGGTGCTGATCAGATGGTCAAGGCTGGCTATGGCGGGTCCTGAAATTCCGCTGGCAGGTGAGGTGCAGTTTGATCTCAACGGATCTGCAGTGAGCACGCCGGAATTTAATGGGTCCAGCCAGGGTTTCAATTTCCTGTTGTCCCCTGTGCCGTCAAGGGAATAATCCCATGCAAGGCTCAGTTTGCTGTAAGCAATATATTTGAAGAATTTAGCCTCTTCACCTTTTCCTGAAATGTTACAGCTACTCGCTGCGGCGCCTGCAACGGACGCGATGCCGATCAGCCTGCCTTCAGGATCAAATAAGCCGCTTCCGGAGGTGCCTTGCTCTGTGCCGCCTTCATTTATCGGGTACAGGTCCCAGTGCGTGCCGGGGCCAAGCGATCCGCCTGCCTCTCCGAAAGGAGAGATAGTCTGGATGGTCATCAGCTTTTTTACATCACCGGCAGGATGATGAAAGCCTGTGAATTTCTGGGGAAGATTTGCCGTAAGCGGCATGCTGGTGCTCCTGTTCCAGCCGGCAAGATATACATCCCAGGGAAGTGGTATCTTATCATTCAGTTCCAGCAGCATAAAATCGCCATTGATCTCTGGTGTTTCCGTTTCAATATAGTTGGCCCTTGCCCGGAAGCTGGCGCCGGTCAGTGTATTTACTGTTGCCGGAGGGCCGCCTGTACAGGTTGTTTTTTCAAAATTGAAACGGAACATCCAATCGGAAAAATGCGCATCTTCCAGGCTGTTATCCCCATCGCAGTGGGTAGCCAGCAATACATATTGCTTACAGTCGGAAACGGTATTGCCGGTATTGTTGACCATAGTTGCGCTACATGATCGTAAGCCAATCAATGCGCCGGAGCTGTTGCGCACAGGTATTAATGTCTGCAGCGTAGCCTTTCGCTGGATAGGGTAGCCGGCTCCTTCCGGGCAGATGGCGTTGATCTCGCAGGTAGATGAGCTGCCTTCCAGCCCAAAAGGATCCGTATCGGTAGGTTTTCCCTTTTTATCGCCGTACCGGGAGAGATAATCTACCGACGCATGGTATGCGGCAATGCCGGTAATATGCAGCCCGATCTTACCGGGCGCCATACCGGCTGGTATATCCAGCTCAAGCAATGCTTCTTCTCCCTGTAGCGCCTCGCTGGCAAATGATCCGTATATATTGTTGTTGGCCGCGGTATAGGCGCCGAGTATATGCTTGCCGTTTTTGCTGACGAGGTAAAACCTTACGCCTTCGGGCAGGTGAAACAGGCCGTAATAGAGGCCGAGCGCTTTCGCGCCACGTACCTGTACTTTTGCTGTCCAGATGCTTCTCCCATCCTGCAGGTACCGGGAAGCGCCGGATTGAGGGTAGCTTATATCCGTGCTTATACCCGAAGCGATCATATACGGCCGGGTAAAGTCATCGCCATCTTCTCCGGGCGGGAATGCTTCCGGCATTGTATATGCGTATATGCCTGATTGTGTTGCTTCCTGAGGGAAGGAGAAGCTAAGTGGCATGCCGCCTTCTGAAAGCTGGGACCAGCCCGGGCTTACCGATAATATGCCTGCGATAATTGTCAGCCAGAGTTTAGCCATTTCCGTGTTTGGGTTTATGTATTGTTTGAACTAGATTTCGCCGGTGAGCTCTTTTATTTTTTCGAACGTTATGGTATCTTCGATAAAATGCCTTGTCTTTTTCCGGTTGTCGATTATCAGCGTAGCAGGCAATGCTCCGCTCCACCTGTTTTCGATTTTCGGGATGAACTCATTGGCATTGGTTTCGCTGAACCATACAACTTCAGGTCGCAGCTTACGTTTGGTTACAAAGGCAGCCAGCTTCTCGGGATAGCTCTCTTTAAAGTCAAAGCTGACCAGCAATACCTTTACAGGTTTATCTTTATAGTATTGCTCCAGCTTCCCGAACTCCGGGAGCTCTTTTACACAAGGTATGCACCAGGTAGCCCAGAAATTTACGATATAGACCGTGTCATTGCCGGAAAAACGCTGAACCAGGTTTTCTGCGTTGTAAGAAGGAATATCCTGCGCCAGCGAAGTAACATGAAATAGAAGGCTGGATAGGAGCAGGCAAAACAGGTTTTTCATAGCTCAAATTTAAGGGTAAATCACTGGTATTCCGCATAGGAATAAATAAAAGGCAAAGACCGTACCGGTCTTTGCCTTTTTTGATTGTATAATGCGTTATGTCAGCTATCAGCTATCAGCTATTGTCCGCTTCCCCTGATAAGCCGTAAAAGAATAGCGATAACAGCGATGACGAGCAAAGCATGAATAATGCTGCCGGCATGGAAAACAAAAAATCCCAGAGCCCATCCTATAACGAGAATAATGGCTATTAAATACAGTAATCCGGACATAAGTTGTAGGTTTAAGTAAATGATAATGTTTTTAACTGTAATCCTAACAACTATACTGTTCTTTGGTTTAAAGAAAATGCTGTTAAATAGTTAAAGGGGGTGGCTGCTCCTATTTCCTGGCCAGCCATTTGCCGACTTCTTTTAATGTTACCTTTTTGCCATAAAGCAGGATACCCGTTCTGTATATCTTGCCCGCCATCCAGGTAGTAGCCAGGAAGCCCAGGATAAGACAAAGCGCGCTAAGCCCTATCTGCCAGGCCGGCACACCGAAAGGTATCCTCGCCATCATTACAACGGGCGAGGTAAGCGGGAATATGCTGCCAAAAACGGCGATGCCGCTGTTGGGGTCCTTTAAAGCCACGGTCATGATCACAAAGCCGAAAATGATTGGTATGGTGATCGGGAGCGTGAGCTGCTGCGCGTCCTGCGGGTCCTCATTGACGAGGCTGCCTACCGCCGCGAACAGGGAAGCATACAGGAAATACCCGCCCAGGAAATAAAACAGGAACCAGAAAATGATCATGCTCCAGTTCGCGCTTTTAAGTACAGAAGCTATGGTATTCGCCATATCCGGTGTGTGCGCCTGTTGCTGGGATACCTGGTTCATCACATCGGGGTTGTTGAAAGCGCCGCTTAATGCGGCCCCGCCTATAGTTGAAAGAATCCCGATCAGGACGATCCATATCAGGAATTGCGTAAGACCGACCAGCGCTACACCGATAATCTTACCCAGCATCAGCTGGAAGGGCTTTACCGAGCTGACGATGATCTCGGCGATGCGGTTTGTCTTTTCTTCCATTACGCTGCGCATCACGCTCATACCATACAGCAGCATGAACATATACAGCAGGAAACCGCTGGCATAGCCGATACCGAAAGCCAGCTCATTGCTGGATGCCTTACCTTCGTTATCTATGGTGCTGATCGTTATGCTTTTTTCCTGAAGGGAATCCAGTTCAGTTGCGCTGATGCCTGCCTGCTGCATGCGGTTGTTGATCATGATATCGTTAAGCTGGTCCTGGATCTCGTTCTGGGCGGAAAGACCGATCTGCTCCGTGCTGAATACCGAAAAGTTATTCTTTTTTTCTTTGTCAAACTGTGGTATGAACAGTACCGCGTCGTACGCCTCGCTTTTCCTGGCTTCTTCCAGCTGCTGCTGCGGATAGGTGAATTTTATACCGTCATTATCCTTCAGCTTCCCTTTAAATACACCACTATCATCGATCACAGCGATGGTCTTATTGCTCTGGGAGCTGACAGCGACGGCGGCTGTGCCGGCTATGAGGCCTATAAATAAAAGCGGGACAAGGATCGTGGTTACAATGAAAGATTTTTTTCGAACCCTGGTCAGGTACTCTCTTTTAATGATCAGTAAGGTCTTCATAAAGTCTGTGGCAGATTAATTTCAAGTGGTTCCGGCACATTATCCGGATATGGGGTAAAATTAGCTAATTTTATGAACCCTTTCCCGTAAATATTTATGTCTTTACTATCTTAATACTCTTCAATTCAATTGTATGAACGCAGCAGAAAATTTCCTGGATATCTCAGTTAAGCTCTTCGGGTATTATAAAAGCCTGGCCGACCGTTCCCTCGCATTGCTTGATGATGAAGAGATACATTTCAGGCCTGATGATAACAGCAACAACATTGCGACCCTGGTAAAGCATATGTCGGGCAATATGCTTTCCCGCTTTACGGATTTTCTTACCTCGGACGGGGAAAAGCCCTGGCGTAACAGGGACGCTGAATTCGAAGATACATACACCTCTAAAGAAGCGTTGCTGCGGGACTGGGAAAAGGGCTGGGATTGTCTGTTTGATGCCTTAAGCGACCTGCGTGCTGATGATCTTACCCGGATTGTCTATATAAGGAACGAAGGCCATACCGTTCTGGAGGCGATTACGAGACAGACGGCCCATTATAGTTATCATTGCGGCCAGATCGTATTTTTAGCCAAGCATATCAAAGGAGCCCGGTTCCCGGCTTTGTCCATTGCCAGGGGAGCGTCGCGGCAATTCAACCAGGCAAAATTTGAACAGGAGGCAGAACGTAAATTCTTTACGGACGGCGGGAAGGCATAAAAAGCAAACAGCACCGTGCCCGGTGCTGCAAGCTTTATCCAAAGTAAAACTACTCATCCTGTTGCGGCTTCAGTACCCGGTCTATGGTGTACACTACGCCGTTGTTCCTGATCACCGGGTTGCCGAGCGGGGCCTGGATACCTGAATAATCTTTTACCAGCACGTTGCCGTCCTTATCCGTTGAGAAAATCAGGCGCCCTCCCTGGCCGATGGTCAGTGCGGAATATTCCCCGCCGCCTTCTTTTATTTTCTGCTTGATATCATCCTGCGTAAGGTTACCTGCTATTATATGAAATGTCAGTGTTTTCTGGAGCATGCCTACGTTTTCGGGGAAAAGCAGTTTGTCCAGCGTACCCGGCGGTAAGGCTTCAAAGGCTTTATTCTTCGGCGCGATGAGCGTAAACGGCCCCTTGCCTGAAATATTATCATTCAGCCCGGAAGCGTTGATCAGCTTTACCAGGGTTGAATACTCTGGGGCCTGATCAATAAGATATTGAATGATAGTAGGGGATTTGGCCTCGACTACCACATCAGCGGTCGTGTTCTGCGCATGGATGAGAGACGCCGGTAAAATACCCGTTACGCTTATGGCAAGCGATGTTAAGAGCTGTTTTATCATACCAAACAAATTTGCTTGATAAGTATACAATTTAGCGGGAGATTAGTTCTTAAATATACGGGATTTAACATATTCGGTCAGTCAGCGAAGGGATTTCATACCGGAGGCATTCTTTTGTATAGCGCAGGTAATACAATGTTACCGGCGTGCCTATGGCTAATATCCTGGGTGGATCGGGTACGAAAGTAAAGATAACATCCGAGTCTGTCCAATAGATATAAATACCCGCGGGCGTATCGACAACATTGGAGATATGTGCGTATTCTTTGACTATATGACCCAGGCGATAATCCTTATAATAATGTCGTCCGATCCTGGTCAGCGTTTTTACGGTAAGATAGCCGAGGCTTAAAAAAGAAAATAATATAGTGGTGGTCAGCGCTTCCCTGCTTAACGTTACCTTACGCATCCGGCTTGTAATAATGGTAATATATTGCTCCCCGTTGTCCAATGCGCTGCTCAGGACAAGGAGGTGAATAAATGTCAGAAAAATGAAGCAGAATATAAGTCGCAGCAGCAAAGGTGTACAATACCGGTTTTTTAGTTGCCGCCTGTAGCCCGGATTCATAGGGATCAGCTCAATATCATTCATGGCGATCAAAGTTAGCGGATCACTGTGAAATTATATTAAACAAACAACGGCCGCTCAAAGCGGCCGTTGTTTGTTTGTCATTTCTGAAACGAATTAACCTTCGTTGCTATCACTTTTTCTTTCTTCTCTTGGCGTACGACGATCACCGCCGCGATCATTGCGGTCGCCCCTGTCCCTGCGGTCACCGCCTCTGCGCTCGCCGCGGTCAGGACGCTCGCCACGCTCGCGCTCCGGCTGCTCAACATAGCCTTCAGGCTTGTCCATAAGCACCTTTCTGCTCAGTCGGAATTTGCCGGTTTTCGGATCAAGACCTACAAGCTTTATCTTAATGGCATCGCCTTCTGCCAAAACGCCATCCAGGCTGTCCAGGCGCTTCCAGCTTACTTCCGAAATGTGCAGCAGTCCCTGCTTGCCCGGCATGAACTCAACAAAGGCGCCGTAAGGCATTACTGATTTTACCACGGAGTCGTAGGTTTCACCTATTTCAGGAATAGCAACGATACCCTTGATCCAGTCTACGGCCTTTTTCATCTTAATGCCGTCGTTGGAGAATATTTTTACCACGCCTTTATCACCTACTTCCTCGATATTGATCTCGGTTCCGGTTTCGCGCTGTATTTCCTGAATTACTTTACCACCTGGTCCTATCACCGCGCCGATGAACTCACGGTCAATGATCAGCTGCTCAATACGCGGTGCATGTGGTTTCAGGTCTTCACGGTGCTCCGGTATACACTGGTACATAGCATCCAGGATATGCAGGCGTCCGCGGCGTGCCTGTTCCAGCGCGCTGCGCATAACATCCATGCTCAGGCCGTCTACTTTAATATCCATCTGGATGCCGCAGATACCGTCGCGGGTACCGGTTACCTTAAAGTCCATATCGCCCAGGTGATCCTCGTCGCCCAGGATATCGGTCAGCACCGCCCATTTTTTATCCGAAGAACGGCTGATCAGGCCCATGGCCACACCGCCTACGTGTTTAGGATAAGGAACGCCTGCGTCCATAAGCGCCAGCGATCCCGCACAAACGGTAGCCATAGACGAAGATCCGTTGGATTCCAGGATGTCGGACACAACGCGTACGGTATATGGATAATCTTTCGGCATCATCATTTCCAGCGAGCGCTTGGCCAGGTTACCATGACCTACCTCGCGGCGGCTTGGCGCACGGAGAAACTTCACCTCGCCGGTAGAGAATGGCGGGAAATTATAGTGCAGGTAAAAAGTCCTGTATTCTGAAGTGCCGGCAGTTTCTACCAGCAGCTCATCATCTTTGGTACCCAGCGTTGCTGTGGTTAAAGATTGTGTTTCGCCACGGGTAAACAGGGCGGAACCGTGCGGGGAAGGCAGGATATCTGTTTCCATTACCAGGGGACGCACTTCGTCCAGCTTACGGCCATCCAGGCGGCGGCCTTCGTCCAGGATCATGTTGCGTACGGTATAGTATTGCAGATCCTCAAAAAGGCGTTTGGCCAGGGCCAGGTCCTCTTCGGGCGTTTCCGCGTCAAAAGTCGCCATCAGCTCCTCTTTCAAGGCTTTATAAAGGCTGCCTCTTTCATGCTTCGCCGTTCCGCCCCGCGATATTTCGAGCATGCGCGCCGCTGCAAAAGCTTCTACTTTATTCTTTATTTCTTCGTTTTCATACAAAGGAGCGATCTCCCGCTTGGTGGTCACACCAACTTTTGCGCGCAGCTCTTCCTGTGCCTTTACCTGCACACGGATCGCTTCATGCGCTTTTTCGATGGCGGTGATCATGTCCTCTTCCTGGCATTCCTTAGCTTCACCTTCCACCATCATGATGTTTTTCTCGGTAGCGGCAATGATGAAGTCCATGTCAGACTCTTTCATCTGCGTTGTTGTCGGGTTAACGACGAACTCGCCGTTAATACGGCTGATGCGCACTTCGGAAATGATTTCCTGGATGGGGATATCGGAAACTGCCAGCGCTGCCGAAGCCGCCAGGCAGGCCAGCGCGTCCGGCTGTACCTCGGGATCGTTAGAGATCAGGTTAACGATCACCTGTACCTCGCAGAAGTAATTTTCGGGGAACAGGGGGCGAAGCGCACGGTCAATAAGTCTTGATATCAGTACTTCATAGTCGCTGATACGGCCTTCGCGTTTGAAGAAAGAGCCGGGAATGCGGCCCGCAGAAGCAAATTTCTCCTGGTAATCGACCGTCAGCGGAAAGAAGGATTGTCCTGGTTTAGGCTCTGTAGCGGCCACCACTGTTGCCAGCAAAATGGCGTTACCACAGCGTACGGTTACTGCACCGTCGGCCTGGCGGGCAAGCTTGCCCGTTTCGATTGTAACTTCGCGTCCATCGTCCAGTTTGAACGATACGGAAATCGGATTCAGCGTCATGTTGTTTTATTTATGTGTCATCCCGGGGCTTTGTTTCAGCGGTTGTCCTTTTGCCCCGGGTAAAAAGGACGGTATATAAATTGATTGATTACTCTTTTTTGTTGATCACTTCTCTTTCCTTTCCTGTCGCGTCTTTTATTTTCAGCACAACCCTGTCCTTATCCTTTGGTAAAATGCCTTCCCGGAACAGCTCGCACAGGTCTATTGCATCTGTTGCCCGCCCGTCGATAGCGGTAATTTCCTCGCCGGCATGCGCCAGGTCCTTCGCTTCCCCCCAGGTCATCCCCACCATTATTTTGTTCTCATCCGCTGTGGGCTCTATCTGCCATCTTTTTTCCTGCAGGTCAAATTTCTTTTTATCGTCAAAAGGTTGAAAATAAAATTTCGCATTTTTATAATCCAGGGTGACTATGCCATAGGATAAAAGCTCCGCTCCTATCCTGGAATCCGCATCGTTCATGGTCTCGGCCGTTACATGCTTAAAAGAAGTTTTTCCCAGCTTTATCTCCTCAGCCATTAAACGGAATTTGTCGGTGTTTTCCTCGCTTCCGTGGATACCGTAGGCGTTATTGCCATGACCTTCCGCAATTATACGCAATGATTTGCTTTTTTCCTTTTTGATGAAATCATAGTTTTTATTGCTGATGCTCAGGAAACCATCATCGCCGGTATCAAATAGCAGCTGAAGGGAGACGTTTGAAGGAAGGCCTATTTTTATAAACGGGTTGCTCTGCGCGGGGGTTTTAAAGATGTCGATGCCATGCTTACCCGTTGCTACCTTGTTATCTATATTAGTGATGATTATTTTTTTGCTGACCGAATTAATCTGTACAATGGCATCACGGAGCAGGTTACTGCCGATAAGGCCATCAGCCTCCAGGCATTCAAGGCCTTTGTTTTCCGCTACCAGCAAGGCCGCGGTATGTACAAAATCGACTGAACCTATTGTAAGCCGCTCCAGGGATACCACCTGCATGCTGTCTTTTTTTCCGAATGCGTCATAGACCGGGATGGTGTTGATAACGGGAGGTTCCAGTTCTTTAAAAAGCTTACCCAGGATCATAACGGGCGCGCCGGTATCCCAGATGAACTTACGGGGCTTCCCATTGATTGTAACGGTTACCACGAGCTTCCCGTTTACTACTTCATAGGGTATCTCTTCGTAATACGAAGCCGGTTCATGCGCTCCGAGGTTAAGGGTAACTGGCTGCTCCTGCGCCATGCCGGCACAGCAAATTGCTAAGAAAAACAGGGTAGCGGCCAGCAGTTTATTCATTGGCGTTTGCTTGGGCTTTAATTGCACAAAAAACTATTCCCAACCTGAAAGCAGTTGGGAATAGTTCTGGGAAACATAATTATAATTATTTACGCAGGCCTAACTTGGCGATCAGCTCGCGGTATCCTTGCAGGTTGGTACGGCTCAGGTAAGTCAGTAAGCGCTTACGCTGTCCTACCATTTTAATAAGACCCAGGTTAGAAGAATGATCTTTTTTATTGCCATTCTTGATATGAGCGGAAATATGCAGGATGCGCTCTGTTAGTAATGCGATCTGTGCTTCAATAGATCCTGTATTTTTTTCAGATCCGCCGTAAGTTTTAAAGATATTTGCCTTTTTTTCGGCGATGGTTGCATTAGCCATTTTGTAAAATTCTGTATTTTATTTGGTATCTACACTTAATCAGGGCGCAAAGGTAAGGAAATATTATTATAACAAGAAGAAAAAATACAAATTAAGTCATGGTTAAAGCGGGGAACGGAATTGAATGCAAAAATAATTATTATTTTCTTTTCGTACTTTGCGTACTTATTTGCAGGAAATGAAACGTATTATAATTTTAATATTTTTAATATTAGTTGGTAATGTTTGCTCTGTGATTGCTCAAAACACCTATGTACCGCTAGGGTTTGAAGAGTACCGCCTGGCCGACCGCCTGGAAACCATGTCCGGCTACCTGTCAAATGACCTTTTTTTGTCAGTAAAGCCTATCTCACGAAGCGCGCTGACGGGCTTCCTGGAAAATGAAAAGCGCGGCATTTATGATAACGGACTTTCAAATATAGACAATTTTAATATAAACAGGGCGCTTTCGCTAAGTGGGGAATGGGTAGGGCTTAACGGCGATGGCGCTGCCGACAGCAGGCGTCCGCTTTTGGGTGTCTTGTACCGGAAGCAGCCAGACATGGTCTATGTCAATAAGAATGACTTTTTCATGGTCATTAACCCTGTGCTGAGCGCGCAGCTGATCTATGAAAAAGATAATGAAAGAAAGCCCCTGTTCAGCTCGGCCCAGGGTGCGGAAATAAGGACAAGGATAGCTGACAGGGTAGGGGCTTATGTGTCCTTTACCCATAATTATGAAGAGCCCGTCAGCTATGTGGCTGACTATACAGAAAAGCATCGCGCCGTTCCGAATGCAGGTCCTTACAGGAGATCCGGGAACGGGTATCAGTATCTGCAGGTGAGAGGCTATGCGGATGTAGCCCTGGTAAAGGATCATATTAACCTTACCGTCGGTTACGACAAGCATTTTATCGGCGACGGTTATCGTAGCCTGTTTATTTCAGATTTTTCCGCACCGGTGCCTTTTGTCCGGATCAATACCAAAATATGGCGGCTTGATTACCAGAACCTTTTTATGGTGCTGGAGTCGCAGAATCCCGCAAATCCGAGCCTGCGGGCAGGCGCCAATAAATATGTTTCTGCCCATTACCTGAGTGCCAATATTACCCGCTGGCTGAATATAGGCTTTTTTGAATCGGTGACCTTTGCCCGGGACGGCCATTTTGAATTCGGGTATATGAACCCTATTATTTTCTACCGCGCCGTGGAAAGAGGGCTGGGCAGCCCGGACAAGGTGGCGATCGGGTTTAATGCCAAGGCTGTAATGCTGCGCAGCATTCAGCTATACGGGCAATTCCTGATCAATGAGTTCAAAGCCAAGGAATTCTTCAGCAACAGAGGCTATATGCACAACAAATGGGGCGTTCAGCTTGGGGCCAAATATTTTAACGCATTTACCATCAGCAACCTGGACCTGCAGGCTGAGCTTAATATGGTGCGGCCATATACCTACCAGCATTATTCTGAAGCAAATTATACCAATTTTAATCAGCCCTTTGCGCATCCGCTTGGCGCCGGCTTCCGTGAAGTAATTGCCAGTGTCCGTTACCAGCCGCTGCCCCGGCTGGCCATAGACGCGAAACTGATGTATTACCGGCAGGGTGTAGATACTGGTAATCTCAATTCGGGCAGCGATATATTCAAAAGTTACCGGAAAGGCTCTTCACGCTATGGTGTTTCTATGATCAATGGTGTGCCGGTCAATTGTCTTTCTGCTAACCTTAATCTTGCCTATGAGCTCAGGCCAAGCCTGTTTGTAGAGCTGGGCGGCAGCTATCGTGATTACCGGTATGACGATGCGCTGTTCCCGGCCGACCGCACTGTTTACTTTTATGGGGGAGTAAGGCTTAATATCGCCCGGCGGGATTATAATCAGTTCTGATCCGGCTGCTCTTTACCGGAAAAATACTCAAAGATGATTTTTGCTTTGGCAGCGCCAAGCGCGGTGGTCAGTTCTGCCAGGGAGAGCTTTTTGATATTGGCTACAGAACGGTAGGTCTGCAACAGGGTCTGCGCGGTTTTGCTGCCTATTCCCGGTATGTCTTCCAGCTCATTTTTGATTGTTCCTTTGCTGCGTGTATCCCTGTGAAAGGTGATGCCAAACCGGTGCACCTCGTCCCTTATCCTCCGTACCAGCAACATGGTCTGCCCGTTAAAGGGTAGTTGCAAAGGGTCTTTATCACCGGGGTAAAAAATGCTTTCCTCCCTTTTGGCCAGCCCCACTACAGTCATCCTGCCTGTTAATCCCAGGTCTTCTATACTTTGCATGGCAGCGCCCAGCTGTCCCTTGCCACCGTCAATGATCACCAGTTGCGGCAGCGGCTTATTCTCCTCCAGCAATCGCTTATAGCGCCTTTTTACAATTTCCGCCATCGAAGCGAAATCATTAATGCCCTCGACTGTTTTAATGTGAAAGTGACGGTAATCTTTTTTTGACGGCACTCCGTTCTTAAAACATACCATGGCTGCCACGGGGAAGCTGCCCTGGAAATTGGAGTTGTCAAAGCATTCGATGTGCGATGGCAGCTCTGTCAGCTGCAGGTCGTCCTGCATCTGCTCCAGCACCTCCACGCGTTGCTCGTCGGTCTTGTCCTTAAGCAGCAGCCTGGTTTTCTTTTCCTGTTCCTGCTGGTGATAAGATGCGTTTTTGAAGCTGAGGTCCAGCAGCTTCTTTTTCTCTCCCGTAACAGGTACGGTCACCTTAAGACCGGTATCTTCCGTTTCTATCTCAAAAGGCACTACGATCTCTTTGGAAACCGACTGGAAGCGCGGCCTTAAAAAAGCAATAGCGTAGGCCAGCATCTCGGCCGGCGTTTCTTCCAGCTTTTTTTCTATAGTAAGGCTTTTACTATGGATCACCTTACCCTCAGCAACGATCAGGTAGTTTACATAAGCTTCTTTATCGCCTGCTATAATGCTGGCGGCATCTATGTTGCCCAGGGTAACGCTGACCACGGCCGACCGGCTGTTATAGTTCTGCAAAGCTTCTATTTTGAATTTAAGCTGCTGCGCCTTTTCAAATTCCATATTGGCGGCATGGCCGCTCATCTCTTCCTTAAGCTGCTGCAGCACGGAGGACAGGTTACCTTTCAGCAGGTGGCGCACCTGGTTAATGCTCTCTTTATAGGCTTCTTCTGATTGCAACCCCTCGCAGGGGCCTTTGCAGTTGCCCAGGTGATATTCCAGGCAGACCTTGAACTTTCCTTTGGCAATATTGCCGGGAGAGAGATTCAGTCCGCAGGTACGTAAGGGGATATTCTGGCGTATGAGGTCCAGCAATTCCCGTACCCGCCATACGCCGGTAAACGGGCCGATATATTCCGATCCGTCGCGTATGAGGCGGCGGGTAAGGAATACCCGGGGAAAATTTTCCTTCTTGATTACGACATAGGGATAGGATTTGTCATCCTTCAGGTCAATATTGAATCTTGGCTTAAAATGCTTGATCAGGGAATTTTCCAGCAGGAATGCGTCGTGCTCGTTATTGGTAATGGTCCATTCCACGGAATGGATCAGGTCAACCAGCCGGGATGTTTTATAATTATCGTGGTTTTTTACAAAATAGGAGCTGACCCTTTTTCTCAGGTCCTTGGCCTTGCCGACATACAGCAGCTTCTTGTCGGATGCAAAATACTTGTAAATGCCCGGGGCATGGGGAAGGGTGGGCGCGATCGTTGCTAAAAATACCTCTTTCGTCATCAGGAAATCTCTGTCTACAAAGATAAGTAAAAGCTGCCGGATGACTTGCCGGGAAACGCCGGCTGATTCCTGTACCGGTACAAATGTGTTGTATGTACAAGGGTTAGGGGTGTTAATTTACAGGTAAAAACCTGTATGCGCTTGTTGATAAAACATAGTAATTTTGAAAAAAATAGATGTCATGACAGCTTTAGACCTTTTGCCCGAATTTCAACAGGAGGTCCGTGCCCTGATAGATAGTTTGATCGACAATTATAAAGCGCGGTACCCCAAGGACAGCCTGGGCAGCGAGACTGCTTACAGGTACCTGAGAGAGAATTATGATGTACGGTACAGGATGAATACCATAGGAAAAGGTTTGATCTCCAAAGCGCAGGGTCTGCCCGAATTTGATGCACTGACAGGACGGATGAGAGGATGTGTACTGATGGAGACTTTACGGTTCAGAAGTGCTTTAGGAATTCTTAGCTAAATAATGTATTGGTTACACGCAGGGCCGCTCCAGGAGCGGCCCTGCTGCATTTTTGTAATGAATTGCTATGAGCTATGCATTAATAAAATACCTTCGTATCCGGATATATATATCCCCGATCAATATTGACCGTATGCTTACTACTATATTTGAGATTAAACCTTACCAGGAAAAATACCGGCAGGAAGTACTTTATGTCTGGGAACGTTCTGTGCTGACTACCCATCATTTTCTTTCTCCGTCTGATTTTGAAGAGATAAAAAAACTCGTATGGTCTTTCGATTTTAATGATCTGCAGGTCTATTGCCTGGAGAAGGAGGGACTTGTACCGGGATTTATGGGCGTGGATAACGGGAAAATCGAAATGCTGTTTTTAGATCCCGCTTATTTTGGGCAAGGGCTGGGCAGTATGCTGCTGGCTTTTGCTGTAAATACGCTGGCGGCAGACAGGCTTGATGTGAATGAGCAGAATACCAAAGCATTAGAGTTTTACCGGAAATCGGGCTTTGAGATATTTGACAGGTCCGATCGGGATGAGCAGGGCAGGGGGTACCCTATAATAAGAATGAGGTTGAAAAAATAGTCCCCGGGACGATCATCTGCTCAGATTTCCTGGTATTACATAGCCTCCAGCTCCTCCGGATGTCTAGGTCGCCACAGGAGATAGTAAAAAGCGAGGCAGATAACACCCAGGAGAAAGGGTATAAGGGAAAGATGCTTAAAGGTAATCCTGCCATAAACGATATCAGTGTCAAAGTGCAGGAATTCGCTGATCATCCAGTAAGAGTTCGCGCTTATCCAGAGGGTAATGGCAAGATTATGGCACAGCTCGGATACCATGGCGCGGGTGCGGTAAGCGATGACAACGGATATGATCAGCGTAGGGAATATCATTACAATGCCCAGTGGTTTCCATACCAGGCACCAGCCGATGTCTTTCAGCAGCCAGAAAACTATATGGAGGTTTTCCATTTTACGGTACCGGAGGGGAATGGTGTATTGCGCCATAACACCGTGAAAGTAATAAGAATTGATAGAATAATATTGCTGGCACATCATCTGCCGGTAATAATAATGAAAAGCCTGCGGATTTCCCGCAGGCTTTTGGTTGTTGGCATCCTTGTTTACGTTCTTATAATCTTTACAATCCGGTAATAGCTGTTATCAACATCTATTGCTGCAGGTATGTCTACATTAAAGTGCCTGCAATTCTGCTGCTACCCGTATGTTGACCTTTTTAAAGTAATAACGGGGCCCCCCTATGATGATAGGATCCGGTAGTCTGATTTTGTAGTCTTCCGGGTCGACTATGAAATCTGATACTACGGACTTCTGCGATCCCTTTACGGTCAGCATGGCTTTTACAGATATGTACTTCTTTACCCCGTGCATGGTCAGGTATCCCGAAACATCAAGCGGGTAAACCCCATTTGCTTTATACCGGCCCTTGTCCGGACTAGTGATTTTACCTTCGAAAATTACAACCGGGTACAGGCTGCTTTCCATATAATACTGCTGGAACCTGCCTTTAATAATGGCGTTCATGTCTTTAGAGGAGAAATTATCGTGGAATTGGAAGCTGTCCACCTGCATGCGCGCCTTTACCACGCCGGTTTTGAAATCCATCTCGATGGACGCATATTTATTCTCTCCCAATATATCCATGGCCGGTGAATTAACAGTAAAGCTGGCCACTGCATTGTTAGCAGTATTTTTCTGGGCGTATGTTATAAGAGGCGCCCATACAAGGAAGCACAACAACGATTTAAATGAGTTCATAGAAGAATATCTTTTGATTTGTATAGTCAATAAAAAAAGCTTACCGCAGTAAATGCACATCGCCCTTTTTAATATAACGATTGTCTCTTGTGCCACCAGTGAACTGCAGCTCGTACATATAGGTGCCGGCATCGGCAGGTTTACCGTTGTAAGTGCCATCCCATGAAGTTTCAGGCGTATAACCCACGAATATCCGCTGGCCCCATCGGTTAAAGATGCTGAGCATATAGTTGGTAATGGGGCAGCCGGCCTCGATAACCGGTACAAAAACATCGTTAATCCCGTCGCTATTAGGCGTAAATGCGGTGGGAACTTCATTCCAGCAGGTACATTTTTCATAAGCGATAATGATCGTATCTGAAGCCATACATGGCGGCTGATTGACAATGACCGAATAGGTACCGGTGTCCGTAGCGATAATGCCGGGCGATGAAGCGCCGTTGTTCCAGTAAGCCGTCGCGCCCGCTGGCATGTTCGCCTGTAGTGGAATATTTACCCGGTCTCCCCAGCAGAGGAAAATATCTTCACCCAGGTATTGCCTTACATTATAATAGAGAACCTCAATAGTATCCGCAGACCAGCAACCCGTTTCCGTTGTCGCCAGCACCCAATAGGTGCCGGAAGAATCAACGCTCAGGGTTTCATCATTACTTCCCCCCGACCACAGCCAGGACAGCGACTCGCCGGGCTCATCCAACTCCACCTGCGGTACAAGCACAAAAGGTGGCAGCGCGCACAATATGGTGTCATTGCCAAGAGAGAGCGGTGGTCCCGGCTTACCTCTTACGATAAAGGTATCTACCAGCATGCGGCAATTCGAGGAGTCAAGTGATCTCACCCAGTAAGTGCCATTGAGTGCAATAGTCCTTGTAGCGCCGGTGCTGCCGTCATCCCATAAAAAATTACCCATTCCCGCACGTCCCTCAAACTGCAGCTCTTCATTGTCACATCTTAAAGTATCATGTATGCCGATATCTTCAGGAGCGGCGCTGTCCATATCCACAATGCAGACATCATCCGTGTAGTAATATGAAGAGGATCCCCCCGATGACATTGATTCCATACTCAGGTCAGCCTCCGGGGTAAAGTTGCCGATAATAACCCACTCTTCTCCTCCGGCGGCAATGTATGTTCCTGATACCTGTTGCCAACCGGCAGTATCATTATACATTACATCTACAGGGCTTACTACCTGCGGTGTTACAGCGAGTAAAGTAGTTACAGTAGGCTCATTGACCGAGTCCGGCGAAAAGAAGGCACCCATCTGGTCAATAGCAAGCGCAATGCTGTCTGCCAGGGATACCCAATAGCTGACATGGTATTTATGGCCTGCGATCATTGGGGTCAAGAGTTTGGCTTCAATATATTCCCGGCTACAGGAAACGTATCCTAACCAGCCTACATATCCTTCACCGGTCCTTGCATGCTGGTAGCCCGCAACATTTTCGGGAACCGAAGCCATCGATTCAATGGTAGCGCAGGAATTAAAATAATCGCTGGTGCCTCTGGTGGGCTTGTACCAGTCAATTACCGTGGCCGTTACCATAGGAAGCCTAAGAGTTGAAAGCGATACCGGGCAATCCAAGTACTCTTCAAAAGAAGGATTGGGCGCAAGGTTTTGGCTGTAGGCAATACTTCCGGACAACAAAATAGCCAGCGCCACTAAATTCAGTAGTAGTATCTTCATGAACAAATCTCTTGAATGGTTATAAGTATTAAAAAGCGCGGGGTTGTCTGCTTTTGAATATGTACGGCAGCGTCAACGATCAATGCCGGAGTTAGGTGATCACCGGCCGGGCACCCGGATTCCGGGCTGTTGCCGGCAGGCGGCGGATAAAAACGGGTTAGCAATAATTGGTGCATTAATACGGGATACATGCTACAGTGGTTTTGTTATGTGTTTTTATAATTAATTCATTAGTATTCGCAGGCACTTCATGTCCTGATTGAAGTGCCTGCTCCGGGCAGATAATCAAAATTATCTGTATCGTATAGGGCGGGGATAGGTATATATACCTAATTTTCTATATGGCGGGAAAAGCTGTTCCGGGGCGCGATAATTAGCGCTATCTTTAGCAAGGTAATGAAAAGCTGTCCCCGGTTTTATGTAATCGCGATAACCATTATCAGGTATGGTATCCTGTGCGGCCTGCTGCAGCCGTTTTGTGCGCAGGCGCAGGAAGGGAATGCTGTCTTCAGCCAGGAACTATGGCGCCTTGAATTCCCGGATTATCAAAAGAAGGTACAGGTGGATACGCTGATCAACAGGGCGTTAAGGCTTGATGCTTATGAAACGCTGGACAGCTCGAAGCTGCTGCTGCTGCAGGCGCTCGACTCGTCAAAGCGCTGGCATTACCGGGAAGGGATAGCTAAGGCGAAAAGTTACCTGGGGAACATTCTCCTGGGGGAAAATGACCTGATAGGCAGCAGAGCTTATTTCCTGGAAGCAATCCCTTATCTGCAGCGGACAGGCGCTCAGCAGCAATTGCTTGCCAGGGTGTATAATGCCCTGGGCGCGATATATACGGAGCAGGGATTAAGGGATACCGCGCTGAAATACTTTTACCGCAGCCTGGATGTGGCCGGGAGACTGGCTGTAAAGGATACGCTGCTGATAGCAACTGTTTATAACAATATTGTGGGAGGCGTTTTTTTAGGCTATGCAGGATATGCCGGTAAGGTGGACCAGGCACTGTATTATCTTAACCTGGCCAAGCCTATGGCTATAGCCCTGGGAAAAAGAGGCGGTACACTTTTAGGTGATATTTATCTCAACCTGGCAATGACCTATGACCGGCTGGAGGGAGATACGGCATTGGCGCTGGTCAATTACCGGCTGGGTATAGATCAATTTCGTACGCTCAATGCAGGGAGAGAGCTACAGAGTGCCTATGAGCATATGGCGGCGATGTACCTGGACCGGAAAAGCTACGGAACCGCAAAGCTGTATATCGATTCGGCCATAGCTGCACATAAAGAGGGATTTGCTTCCAGTATATTACTCAACCTGGTGATGGCAGGCTATCTTAACCAGGAAAACGATTACCGCCGGTCCCTGTTCTATTATAACAGGGCCATGAATCTCTGTGATCGTATCGACGCTGTCAATTTTAAGCTGATCATATATTATTTCCGGGCGCAGACCCTGAGCGGATTGGGGCTGGGTCAAAAGGCATACGAGGACCAGAAACGGCACTCCGACTTGCTGGACAAGCTGATGAACCAGCAAAGAATAGAGGCTGTAAACGAGATGGAAGCCCGGTACCGAACCGTGGAAAAAGATAAGGAGCTGCTGCAAAGCCAGCTCCGGATCCAGGAGAAAGAAGCCATCATCAGAAAAAGGAACCTCTGGGCCGGGGGGCTCACCGTCTGCGCGCTTTTCGTATTATTAGCGGTGATCAGCAGGCAGCGTAACAGGCAGAAGCTCCTGGCGCACCGGCAGGAAATAGCCCTGCTCACCTCCAGGATGCAGGGAGAAGACCTGGAACGCAGCCGGATAGCACGCGAGCTGCATGACGGGGTAAGCGTCCTGCTTTCGGCGACCAAAATGAATTTTTCCGCTATCGGGAAAGAAAGCCCGGAGCTGGCCCGGACGGAAGCGTTCCGGGAGGTAAGCTCCCTGCTGAACCAGACAGTGCAGGAAGTGCGCTCTATTTCCCATAACCTGGTGCCCGGGCTTTTGATACACCAGAGCCTTCCCGCGGCGATGCAGGCTTTCTGCGAGCTGATCAGGAAGGGTTACGGGCTGCAGGTGGAATTGTTGTCCTACGGATCGTTTGCTGCTACAGATAAGGAGTGGAACTATGCCGTGTACCGGATGGTGCAGGAGCTGGTCCATAACGTGATCAAGCATGCGCGGGCTACAGAGATACTGATACAGCTTACCATGCGTGACGATAAGCTGCACCTGACCGTAGAGGATAACGGCATCGGTTTTGCAGCAGAGAAATCTGTGACGGGCCTGGGTCTGCAAAGCCTGCGCCAGCGGGTAAAGGAAATGCAGGGACAGTTTATTTTCAGCTCAAGACCATCGGAGGGGACCACCGTCGAAATTGAAATACCTGTAATCACCCTTTAAAACGCCAGGATATTGTAAGATGATCAGAATTGCCATAGTTGACGACCATCCTTTATTGATCAAGGGGCTTAGCGCCATGTTGCAGCATTGTGCCGATATCGAGATAGCCGGCACTTATCACAACGGCTATGAGCTGTTTGCTGGTCTCCGGGAGCGGCAGCCCGACGTGCTGCTGCTGGATATACAGATGCAGGGGCAGATGGGCGACGAGCTTGCACCGAGGCTACGTAAGGAATATCCCAATGTGATGATACTGGTGCTGACCAATATGGAACATGAGTATTACATAAAGACCATGCTTGGCTACGGCATACAAGGCTATGTGCTGAAAAGCAGTGATGAGGTGGTACTGCTGGAAGCGATCAGGACGGTAAGCAAGGGGCAGCAGTATTTTGATCCGCTTATCAGGAAACAGGCAGCCAGGGCCCGGCATGGCATCAGCCAGACGCCTACGCTTACCAGGAGGGAAAAGGAGATATTGTCGCTTATAGCTTCCGATATGAACAGCGCGGATATCGCTGCCAGGCTGTTCCTGAGCAAACGTACGGTCGATAATCACCGGGCTAACCTGCTGCTGAAGCTGGATGTAAAAAATTCGGCCAACCTGGTAAAGAAAGCCCTGAGCCTGGGGTTGATTAAATAATTTATTGGAGTATTTTAATCTGCCGGATACGATGATGGAAAGTGAAACACACGCGAGACCGGCTGGCGGTAAATGCACTTAGTACCCCGGACTGATCTGCTGGAGATGCCTGATGAATTCTGAAGTGAATTCCTCCACTATATTCATAATTTTAGCTACGCTGATCTCTTCCATTGAAAATTCTATGGTCCTGGAAGGAGCATGCGTGAAGCATGCTGATATTATGAATCGTTCCCTCAGATAGCTTATACAGGAATCTATCTGCATGATCCCTGTTCCTAATGACACGCTAAAAAAGTACGGATGGCCTTCCGGCGAATGCAGGCCTGCATGTACCAGCTGGCGATGTGTACAGATAAAACCTGATTGACGGAAAGTATTTATAATATCCTTGAACGCAGGTAAAACAACCCCGGCAAAAAGCTCCTCTGCCCGGATGGAAAATGCATGATGTTCCTGGGCCGGGAGCTGGTTTTTATGAAGGTTCCTGTTTTGGTTAAATTCCGCAAGCAATGCTTCTAATGCCATGCTGACTTTTTTATAAAAATATTCTTTATTTACAATAATCCCGTGAACTGAGCATAAATTAATGTAAGAGTCAGGGTTAGTGTTATTGCGCGAATGTTTTAAGTCAGCCAAATACCCATAGGGGTTACTGTGCTCATAAATAAAATAATATGATCCGGTTTGTGCGCCGGGGGAATCCCCCGGCTATTTGTAATCGGCAATCCTGATCAGCCTGGTTACATCATGAATGATGATCTTCCTGCCTTTTGTTTCCAGTATGCCTTCTTCCTTTAGCTCTGTTAAGACCCGTACAGCATTCTCTTTTGTTGTGCCTACCAGACTGGCCAGGTCTTCCCGTCCTATATTGATGGCTACCGGCATGCCGGGCAGGAAATCCACCTTATATTTTTCCCTGAGCACTACCAGCTGGAGCGCCATCCTTTCCCGTACCGGTTTCTGGGACATAAGCGTGAGCCCGTTGGCCATCACGCCAAATTCATGACTAAGGTTTTTTAATAGCCGCCTTATAAGTATGGGAGACCGGTCAAGCGTTTCCAGGAAATCTTCTTTCGGGATAAAGGCTATCATACTCTCTTCCAGCACGGCGGCGCAATCGGGGTAGCGTTCTTCAGCGAGCAATGCATGATAGCCGATCAGCTCCCCGGTGTTGGCTACATATATGATGTGCTCTTTTCCTGTATTGTCCACCTTGAATTTTTTTACCTTTCCTTCGAGGATATAGAAAATCCCCTGGGGATATGCGCCTTCCCGGAAAATTATTTCACCCTTTTTATATACCTGTTCCAGCCTGTGCGCCATAAGCTGCTCCAGCTCGTCGAGCGATAGTCCCGAAAGTATGGATTCACTTCTGAAATCCCATTTGTCAATAGGAAAGATTCCTTTTATGCTCATTTCATGGCAAAATTACCTATTTTAAAAATTGATAAAATGCAGTTTTTTAATTGACATAATTTAACGCGCAGGCTTGAGTCTACGGCTACTTTTGCAGGATCGTTTAAATATAGGCTGCGGCTGATACGCGGTTGTCTCTATGTCTGCCTGCCCCGATTAAAAGAGCATATGCCGCCCATAATAAAAAAATTATCAGACAGCAGTCCGCGGAGTAAGGATGATATCTTCCGGGCGGCCATACAGACCATCTCTTCTGTAAAAAAACAAGAACAGTATAATATGCGACGCAACACTATAGTTTTTCCCAGGAGAAAACCTGTATTGAGGAAATTCCCGGCAGCGGATCTATCCGGGTACTTCAGTTCTGATGATCAGTTTGATAAAGTATATCCGTTGTCTATCGCAATGCTGGCACAGCGTCACTGGACACCGCTTTCCGTGTCGCGTAAGGCCGTACAATTCCTGGCAACAGGAGACAATGTGCGTATACTGGATATCGGGGCCGGTGTAGGTAAATTCTGTATTGCTGCTGCTCATTTCGCCCCACGCGCAATGTTCTATGGCGTTGAGCAGCGCAACAGGTTATTGCAGCATGCCGAAAAAGCAAAAGAGGTATCCGGGGTGAAAAATGCTCAATTCATTCATGCCAATTTTACCCAGCTGGATTTTGAAGCATATGATCATTTCTATTTTTTCAATTCGTTCTTTGAAAACCTGGACGGTACCGATAAAATAGATGACAGTATTGATTATTCGGGGGAATTATATAACTATTACAACCGCTACCTGTACCGGCAACTCGACCAGAAACCTCCGGGTACAAGACTGGTCACTTACCACAGCCTTGAAAACGAGATACCGCCGGATTTTCATGTTGTGGATAGTCACCAGAATGGCCTGCTTAAATTCTGGGTAAAGATATAGTACAGGATAAAAAGTTGTAAATCTTATAAAAAATAATCAAAACATGAGTGCGACAATTACTGAACCGCTGAAGCAACGCTGCGGAGACATTTGTGAGTTATGCAATACAGAGGCTGCCGCTATTGCCTATGCCGTCAGCCCCGAAAGTAATGACGTTATAGAAAATGAAGTGGCTATCTGTAATACCTGTCTGTCATTGCTTGAGGATAGCACTGCAGCGCTTCACTGGCATTGTCTTGCCGGTAGTATCTGGAATCCGGAACCAAGTGTGCAGGCTTTAAGCTACAGAACGCTGTACCGTCACAGGGACCAGGACTGGGCTAATGAAATAATCAGTTCTGTAGAGCTGGACGAGGCTGTTACAAATTGGGCCTTAAGTATATACCATGTTAAGGAAGTTCATAAAGACAGCAACGGTAACGAGCTTCAGAATGGTGATACCGTCGTGCTTACCCAGGTACTGAATGTAAAAGGCGCCAATTTTATAGCACCTAAAGGTACTATTGTAAGAAAAATAAGGCTGGTTCCGGATAACACCGAGCAGATCGAGGGAAAGATAAACGAGCAGACAATTGTGATCCTCACAAAATATGTCCGTAAATCCTGATGAGATGTTTAAGCCGGAACTCTTCACTACCTTAAAAAGCTATAGCCGGCAGCAAATGGGCAAAGATGTGCTGGCAGGTATTATTGTAGGCATTGTAGCCCTGCCATTAGCTATCGCATTCGGTATTGCATCCGGTGTGCCGCCGGAGAAGGGATTGCTTACCGCAGTTATTGCAGGGTTCATTATTTCTGCAATGGGGGGCAGCAGGGTACAGATAGGCGGACCGACCGGGGCATTTATCGTTATCGTCTATGGGATTGTTCAAAGCTATGGCGTCAATGGACTGATCATCGCCACTTTTATGGCGGGGATCATGCTGGTGATAATGGGTTTTGCACGTCTTGGTTCCGTTATTAAATTTATTCCCTATCCGCTGATAACGGGGTTTACCAGCGGAATCGCGCTTATAATTTTTGCTTCACAGATAAAAGATCTGCTGGGACTACAGATGGGAACTGTACCGGCAGATTTTCTGGAAAAGTGGGGCAGTTATTTCCGGCATATAAGATCTGTCAATGTATATGCCTGTCTCATTGGCATAACCACTATACTTATTGTCCGGTTTAGCGCTGGAATTACCCGTAAAATTCCGGGATCGCTTATTGCCCTGGTTATTACAACGGCTTTGGTGTACCTCTTTAATATGCCTGTAGAGACTATAGGTTCCAGGTTTGGGATAATATCTTCTTCCTTTCCCGCGCCGGTTATCCCTCATCTTGATTATGCCACCATTAAAAATATGGTGCAGCCTGCGTTTACCATCGCATTGCTGGGAGGTATAGAATCCCTGTTGTCGGCTGTGGTGGCAGATGGGATGACCGGGACCAGGCATAAATCGAATATGGAGCTGGTAGCACAGGGAACTGCGAATATTTTTTCTGCTTTATTTGGCGGAATCCCCGCTACGGGCGCAATAGCGCGTACCGCTACCAATATAAAGAATGGCGGATGTACGCCGGTAGCCGGTATTGTCCATGCGCTTACCCTGCTCGTGATTATGCTTGCTGCCGGTAAGCTGGCCACATTTATTCCCATGCCGGCGCTGGCCGGCATACTGATCATCGTGGCCTATAATATGAGTGAATGGGAAAGCTTTATTGCTGTATTAAAAGGACCTAAAAGCGACCGGGTAATATTACTGGTGACTTTCCTGCTTACTGTTCTCATTGATCTGACCGTGGCTATCGAAATCGGTATGGTGCTGGCTGCTTTCCTGTTTATTCGGCACGTGGTCCATACCAGCAAGGTAAGTCACCTGTCTAAAGATAAAGCGGGCTCCGATCATTCCTGGGGACTTGCAGGGATCCCTCCGGGGATAGATGTCTTTGAAATTACCGGCCCCTTGTTCTTTGGCGCGGCTTATAAATTCAGAGATGCAATGAAGTTCATAGAGCAGCCGCCGGAAGTGCTCATTGTCAGAATGCAGCAGGTGCCTATCATTGATGCTACCGGTATTAAAACGATCCGGGAGATCCATAAAGATGCAGCCATGCATGGCACCAAACTTATTTTATCAGAAGTAAATGACCAGGTAATGACGGAGCTCAAGGCTGCACGTCTTTCATTTGCTGTAGGTAAGGCAAACATTACCGGGAGTTTTGCCCAGGCGCTTGATAGGGGCAGGGTTGTTTTGTCAGCTAAAGCCAACCGCCTTTAATTTCAGTAGAATTAAGTTCTGATAACCGGCAGGCAGGGGATGCCTTTGCTGTCTTGTTCTTTTGTTTCAATCCTCGTTTCCTTTGATCCTGCGCCAGAATAATTTGATATTCTGACGGTCCCAGCCTTCGAAACGCCCCCGCTGGACTACCAGCGTATTGTCAGCGTTATGCTGCAGGTAATAATGGAATGCAAATTTTCCCCTGGGGTCATTCCAGCCCATAACCTGTCCGAAGCGGAGGTCATTGAATACCAGCGTGTCGTTCCATTGTTCTACTGTGTAGAATTGCCTGGAGAAACGGATCAGCCGGTGTACATCTGCATGGCCCGTGACGGGGCGCAGCAGGCTGTCATTTCTTGTGAAGTATTGCAGAGACATGGTACCGCTGCGATCGAATAAAGAACGGAATCCCACATAATAGCCGCTATCGGTGCCCGCCACAACATACCAGAGCCAGTTCTGCAAAGGCGCGGGCGTGGTAAAATATCGGGTATAGCGTACCTGCTGCCGGGCCAGCAGGCTTCTTACCCTCATGTCGATAATGCCTTTATTGACCAGGCAGTAAACAAGATATAATGCGCTTAATCCCAATCCTGATAGCCAGTATATTTTCCGGAGACGATTGTGTTTCCGGACGATTACCAGCAGCAGGCAGGCTATCCCTGGCCATACCGAAAAGAAAGGATCGGCTACATAAATAGCGTTGAAAGAAACACGGAGATGGCTGAATGGCTCAAACCAGCCTACGCCATAATTATTGAAAGCATCGATAAGGACATGGGTGAAAATAACACCGCCAAAAAACATTATCCATCGCTTAAGACTGATATTGTGCGGCCGGTGCCGGTATTCGGCAATCAATGCCAGGAGCGGCGTCAGCAGCAAGCAAAATAAAATGGAGTGCGTAAAACCCCTATGGGCCAGCAGATTCGCTGATGGATCCATCCAGAAAGAAGCCAGGAAATCTATATCCGGCGCGCTTTGTGCCAGGGCGCCCCAAAGCATTGCTTTCTTTCCCAGCTGCCTTCCGGCAAACGCTTCTCCCATGCAGGCTCCCAGGGCAATATGTGTAATGGAGTCCATTATTATCTTTGTTCAAATTGGGAAGGCCTTTCAGCAGCGGGGGAGCTTAATCTGTCCCATGCTTACCGGCCCGGTTTTATTCTTCCCGTTAACACAGGAAGTAAGCTTCCTGAATATATCCTAATCAACCAAAGATGTGGAAAAATGTTGCGCGGTGTCCCAATCCCGCTTAAGGAAAGGTGGCAGAGTATAACGGGCGCATACGCTTTGTGCGGTACTGAAATAGGAGAATATGAGGATTGCAATAACCTGCAAACAATCATACCCGGCATCGTGTCTTTATCACTATGCCAGGCTACCGAATCCTGCTCATTCCGGTAATGGTTGAGCGGTACACCGTTAAAGCTTATTCCTGTGGCGGCTTCTGGCCGTACCAGGCAGAGAGGGGGCGTCCATACCTCTTTAGCTAAACGTTGTTTTTTATCCTATCATATTCTTTGACGTAATCGGGGTTTTCGGTGCCCATCAGCCGATCCCATATCCGAAAGTATAAACCATAATTTCCCTTAAACTTACTATGGTGCATGTTATGATAGACAGAAGTATTGACGATTTCAAACAACCAGGTGCGCCGAAACCATTTAGGCGCGATTTCATAGCCTAAATGGCCGTAAACGTTAATCATAAATGCGATTATCGTAAATAGCAGTATGGTAAACGGGTGAACCGGTAAGAGGAATACGATAGGTAGTAATACCAGCCCTTCAACAAGGGCTTCAAGAAAATGAAAGCTATAAGAAGTCCATGGTGAAGGATTTGTGCTCTTATGATGTATGAGATGGGTAAATTTAAACAACATTTTGTGGTGAAGTAATCTATGCATCCAGTAAAAATAAGTGTCGTGTATAATTAAGGCTATTACTAAACCTCCGCCGATGTACCAGGTTGGATGCCCGGAAATGTTGTCATAAATCAGGGTATATTTCTTTAGCGGGCTGAGTTGTATCGCAACCGCGATAACTGTAAAGACCAGTGTACTCTGCATAGAATGCCATATTTCCCGACGAAAATCTTTTTTTGACGCCAATTTTTGTTGAATCTTATATTTATTGAACTTGGCCGGTAGCAGGAGGTAAAAAAAGACAAAAGGAATTCCTGCCAAAAGGAAATACCGGATTGTAGAAATACTGAGAATTTTGATTGAGGCTTCGATTAGCTTTTCCATAGATTCAACATCTACTCAAAGGTAAAAAGGAGACCTCGCCGTATTGCTTAACAAAAGATAATTTTCCACCTTAACAAAAGATAATTTTTATGATGGTTTTCCCTTGCTGACCATTCTTTTCCGGATACGGCTCAAAGATACAGGAGTAATGCCCAGCATGGACGCAATATACTTTCCAGGGACACGGTTTACTATTTCAAAGTGCTCGGTTATTAGCTTACGATAACGTTCTTCCGGGGATTGTGTCACAAAGTCCTCCATAATTTTCAAAGATTCCGCCAGCATACGCATCAAGAAAAAATTACGTAGGGGTTCGTATTCCGGATGTGTTTTTAGGACCTCCTCCAGTACATCATAATCTATTTCGAGTAGCGTTACAGGTTCCAATGCTCTATAAATGAATCGTGAAGGTTGACGGTGGATAATCGCATCATGCGAAGCTATAAACTGTCCTTCCCAACGCAGGAACAATGTAGCTTCATCGCCATTATCTTTTATAGTATAAGATCGCATAATACCCTTTTCGATAAAGGCCAGCCGACGACTGCAGTCTCCTTTGCGGATATAAACTTCATTGGCATCCAATGTCATGACCCTGGTCAGCTCAAAAAGGGAATGGGTGTCGTCGGGTAGCACACCTGCCAGTTCAAATAGCAATTGCTGAAGAATATTAATTGAAGCTTCCATATTAAAGATATCAGCTGTCTATAGATCAAGACATATTACTAAATTAAAAATTGCGGGCAAGGTCGCAAAAAAGGTTCTGTTCATTTCAATAATTGCTGTATTTGACCACTAAAATAAAACATCTTGCCATAGCAAAAGCCACTATAGGCAATACCCGCTTCAGGCAGCATTTTACAGGTAGCAAAACCCAGAAGACGCGGTCAGAAATCAAAATTAAAAGCACCGCAACTTATTTCTTTAGCTTACCCAATTGTTGAGCGTAATTGCTTTAGCATAGGAAGTCCGGATTTGCCTTGCGGGCCGTTCCATCCACAAACCGCTCTCAATACTGGCAGATGGTGTCGCGATGTACCCTATTTTGGCCATTTGCTTCGATAGGGCTGTTAGGTACTCTGTTTTGTATTGACAGCTACGGGGCTTAGACCGGGAGATAATAGCGTATCCTGGTAAAGATCTGCCAGGGAGAGAGAGAAGCCCTTAGCCGTATGTTGTTTATCTTTTCTTTCTTCAGCCACTTAATAAAATGATTGGTATTGCTTCAGTATGGCTGGCGGCTATAGATGCATTTACCTTTCCTGCAAGTGCGTGGGCATTGCTTGTTGATACCTCGTTTTCTTCAGGGTTCCAGCGGTCTTTTAGCGCTTCGGTCACGGCGCTTGCCATCACTTCAGCCGCTGCTTTACGCTTTTTAATGCCCGGTATGCGGTTAAGATTGAAAGTTTTCCTGTAGCGCTTAAGGGTGGGGTATATCCAGGACGCCAATAAAATTCTATGGAAAAAAAATCCTGCTTCCGGTAGACGGAAGCAGGACGATAATTTAATACTGCGCTGCCATGCGTTTTGACAAACTTTTCTAATAATAGCGCCAGTATTGACTTGGTACCACGTACGGGAATCGAACCCGTGATTCCTCCGTGAAAGGGAGGCGTCTTAACCCCTTGACCAACGCGGCTTCTGTTTGTTTTGGGATTGCAAAGGTAAGAACCGTTTTTTTATTTCCCAAATAAAATCTGAACTTTTTTCTGCTCATTTTTTTGTTGATCACTGATCATCAATAGCAGCCATTCCTTTGAACGGGCCGCAAATGTAAGACGTTTTTGTATAAAAAAACGCGGACACGAAAAATATTCAGGAGATAACATCCAAACTGTGCCTGGCAGGCAAACATAAATACCGCTATGCCGTTTTTATACCGCATAGCAGCAATACCATAAAGATAATTTTTTAGCGCTGCTTGCGTTATTGCGTTTAATAGTTGTTTACCCTAACTTTGTTGCCAATGAATCATTGCCTTAGATATATGCTTGTGCTGTCCGGCTTCCTTTTTGTAACACGGACTATTGCTCAGACGAGAACAGATGATCCCAATGTGATTAACACCAATCTTGTACAGATCACCGGTGTGACTATGACTGCAGACAGCCTCAGGGGAATACCTGATGTGACCATCGTGGTTAAAAACCAGGACAGGGGCGTTAACTCAAGCGAAACCGGAGTGTTTTCCCTTGTTTGTGAAAAAGGAGATACCTTACTATTTACAAGCCTTGGTTACAGGGATGTGAGCTATGTAGTTCCCCGTAACATTAAAGGCCAGTACTTCTCCATGATACAGCTCATGGCGCAGGACACCTTCTATCTGCCGGAAACGATCATCAATCCCATGATGACTCCTGAGGAGTTTGACTACGCTATAAAATACAGGCCACTGCCCGATGACGAATACGAACGTATGCGTAAGAATACGGATAAGCAGACTGTACGCCTGTTGCTGGCTACCTTGCCCAAAGACGGTAGGGAAAACCAGAAAATGTACCAGACCCAGCAGGCTTATGGCGGTACCTATTACGGGCAACAGCAGCCCATCGGCCTGTTTAATCCCCTGAAATGGGCTGATTTCTTTAACTCCTGGAAGCGGGGGGATTTCCGGAAGAAGAAATAATAAGAACCGTTATAATCAAAAGCGAGGTCCTGTCTGCCAGACAGGACCTCGCTTTTTGTATCGTTTTTTATTCTTATTCCGTTACCGGTAATGCTTCATTTGCCGATGTTTCCTGCTGCTCCTTGCCTGCTTTTTTCTTTCCCCTGTTATCTCGCGCCATCCTGGAGTAAACAGAGATATTCTTATCGAAAAGGAACTGGAACAATAATACGGTGTACGAAGTATGGAAGCCAAGCGAAGTATAATAATGACCGGCTATCTTTTTGATCTGCGGCAGCTTGTTCCAGGGAACAGAGGGGAAGTCATGGTGTTCGTTATGATACCCTACGTTCAGGTTAACGGTATTTAAGGGGCCGTAATAGCTTTTGGTTTCCTGGTCGCCATGGGTAAGGAAGTGTTCCTGCACCCAACGGGCACCCAGCGGATGAAGCCCTATGGAGAAAAAGAAGCTGGCTACCAGGTAAATGGTTGCTTTTGCTCCCCAGAAGTAAATAATGGCAGCCATAAAAGCGATCTGGATGATCCAGTTCACCACTGTCCAGCCATCAAATATTTTTATTTCCTTGGTAAGGCGCAGGGGGCGCAAAGCCTGGAAAACAGGATAGAGCAGCAGCCATATCGTTTTGCCAACCGGCGCATTATTGATCAGCCTGGCTTCCCAGCGGAAAGGCATATCCGCATCAACGGCTTCCACACCCTGGAAGGAGTGGTGTTTGAGATGATATTTTGTAAAGGATATGGAGCTGGGAAATACCTGCGGTAAATTGGCAATAAGGCTTGCAATGGTATTTAATGTCCTGTTCTTGAAAATCAGGTTATGGGAACATTCGTGCACACAAACATACAAGGTATGGCAGGCGAAGGCCCCTACCAGGTAAGATACAAGGAGAATGATCCACCAGGATACATCTTTCAGGAAATAGGCAAGGGTGACCTGGATACCTACACACAGCAATATTACCAGGAAAGTATAGGGGTTCCGGCCTATCAGGCCTCTGATTTCTGGATGCTTTTTTATGATTTCTTTGGTGCGTGCCTTATGCGGCTCCGGGTCATCAGACCAGCGGAATGAGGTAAGTTTTGCCATGCTAAATTCAGGAATCAACAATAATTAATTGGCAAAATTAGGGAATAGTTTCTTTAGTTTTGTTTTTGTTTATTCCAGCCGCCTTCTATATATATCAATAATTAAAATGTTTATGCACAGGATCGCCAGGGTTATTTTCCGGTCTTTTTTACAGGGTATTGTCATTCTTGGTCCTATCGGGGCTACGGTTTATGCGGTCTATTTCGTATTTAATAAAGTCGATAACCTGATTCCCTGGGTGGGTTCCATTGCGCCGGGCATAGGATTTGCTTCTGTCGTTATCCTTATTACCCTTATCGGTTATCTGGGCACCCGCTTTTTCCTGGCCAGGTGGCTGCTGGAAGCTTTCGATTATTTTCTGGAACATGTGCCGGGCATTAAATTCATCTATACTTCGCTGAAGGATGTTATGGATTCTTTTGTCGGGGACAAGAAGAAATTTAATCATCCTGTCTGGGTAAAGACCAGCGAGCATCCTGAAATATGGCGTATCGGTTTTCTTACACAGCAGGACCTTAGTGCTGTAGGACAGGAGCATAAAGTTGCGGTTTACCTGCCACATTCTTATGCCATATCCGGATGGGTAATCGTGCTTGAGCGGCAGCATACCCGGCCTGTGGAAGGCATGAATGCCGCCGAGGCAATGAAATTTGCGGTAAGCGGGGGAGTAGCCGGCCTGGCAGGGAGCACACCAAGCCCCGGCGCTTCGGCTAACTGAGCTCGCCTGTGATCAGTCTCAGGAATTCAGATCTTGTCTCATTGTGCTCAAACTGGCCGCTGAAGGCTGAAGTAGTGGTGACGCTGTTCTGTTTTTGAACGCCGCGCATCATCATACATAAATGCTTCGCTTCTATGACAACCGCCACGCCCTGGGGCTGTAGCGCATCCTGTATGGCATCCAGTATCTGGTGTGTAAGACGTTCCTGTACCTGCAGCCTGCGTGCAAAACAATCTACAACACGTGCCAGCTTGCTGAGGCCGGTAATATAGCCGTTGGGTATATAAGCAATATGTGCTTTACCGATGAAAGGCAGCAGGTGATGCTCACAAAGAGAATACAGCTCTATATCCTTAACGATCACCATTTCGCTGTAAGACTCCTGGAACTTCGCGCTGTTCAGTATTTCAGCGGCATCCATGCCGTATCCCTGGGTAAGGTATTGCATGGCTTTGGCAACGCGTTCCGGTGTTTTGGCCAGACCGTCCCTGTTCACATCTTCACCAAGAAGCCCTATCACCGAGCGGTAATGCCCCATAAGGTCATTCGTAATATCTTCGTCGTAGTATTCTGTTTTTTTGTAACTCATCGCAGTCTTGAAGAGCCGCTTCTGCGGCAAGGCAGCAAAATTAACCCTTCTTCCGGAAAATGACGCGCTGTTAAAAAAAAGTACAATAACATTTTGTTGAAAGTCTTTTATTTGCATTCGTTTATTTTTGACATAAGTGTAAGACCGTCCGCTGTTTTACGTTAACAGCCGGAAGCGGATCGCTTTTTATTTAGCATGTACAGATTCCAACATATTGAATACCTGTGGCTACTATTGCTGGTACCCGTAGCTATCCTCGTTTATATTCTTTATTTAAGATGGCGGAAAAGCCGGATCGCAAAGCTGGGCGCTGCTGATCTGGTGAAGGGGCAGATCGCAGGCCGGATTAACGGAAGGCTGACAACGAAATTTGTATTGTCCATGCTCGCCTTTGTAAGTGCGGTAATCGGCCTGGCCAACCTGCAGAAAGGCGCAGGTACAGAAACTGCAGAACGTAAAGGCATTGATGTGATATTTGCCCTGGATGTAAGCAAAAGCATGCTGGCCAGGGATATACAGCCCGACAGGCTGACGCGCTCGAAGCAGCTGATAGAGCGGATGATGGATAAAATGAAAAACGACAGGGTAGGCCTGGTAGTGTTTGCAGGTAAGGCGTATCTTCAGACGCCACTGACCGTTGATTACAGCGCGGTTAAAATGCTGCTGTCGTCTGTGGGACCTGATATGGTACCGACACAGGGTACGGTACTGGCCGAGGCGATAAGCCTGGCCGACAAGTCTTTTTCTGAAAAGGAGAAAAAATATAAGGCGCTGGTGCTTATATCAGACGGGGAGGATCATGATGAGGCGGCAGAAGGAATGGCAAGACAGGCAGCGGAGCAGGGGGTAATCATACACACGGTAGGGGTAGGATCTCCGGAAGGAACTACTATAATCGATCCCGCTACGGGGAAGGAGAAGCTGGATGAAGCGGGCAAGCCGGTGATCACAAAGCTCAACGAAGCGGAGTTGCAGGGTATCGCGCAGGCCGGTGGCGGGGGCTACCAGCACCTGGATAACGCGAACAGTGTGGCGGACAATCTTTCTGATGCCGTCAATAATATTGAGGGGCGCAATATGGGCGCAGTGATCTTTACCCAGTACAAAAGCTATTTCCAGTATTTTATTGCTATTGCCGTACTGCTGCTTGTCATAGAATGGTTGATGCCTTCGTCACGGGTAGTGCGGTCCAACAGGAATATGACTATAAAGGCTGCCGGGATAACCGCAACGCTCGCCTTGCTGCTGATATGCGCCGGCGGTTTTGCCCAGGAGAAAAATGACAGGAAAGCTGCCGCTGCCGCCAATGACCAGATATACAAAGGGAACCAGCTTTACAGGGATAAAAAATATAAGGAGGCCGCGGCTTCCTATGATGCGGCGCTCAGGCAGGATCCGGCTTCGCTTAAAGGGAAATATAACTCAGGGAATGCTTTGTACAACAGCGATCAGTATGAGCAGGCGGCTACACAGTTTGCTTCGGTGGCAGAAAGCTCGAAAGATAAAGCTGAAAAGGCAAAAGCTTATCATAACCTCGGGAACTCGTTTATGAAGCAGCGGAAATGGCAGGAGGCGGTTGATGCGCTGAAGCAATCGCTGAAGCTGAATCCTGCGGATGAAGACACACGTTATAATCTTGCATACGCCCAGGAGAAGCTGAAGCAGGATAAAAATAATAAGGACAATAAAGATAACAAGGATAAAAATAAGGATGATAAGAACAAGAAGGATCAGCCTAAGGATGATAAGGGTAACCAACCGAAAGACGATAAAGGGGATAAGGATAAAAAAGATGATAAGGGTGATAAAGATAAGCAGGATAATAAAGGCGATCAACCACAGCAAATGCCAAGCAAGCTGTCGGAAAAGCAGGCGGAAAATCTTCTTAATGCCTTAAGGCAAGAGGAGAAAAAGCTGCAGGATAAAAAAAATAAGGAAAAGGGCGTACCGGTGAAGCTGGATAAGGACTGGTAACCAGTCTATGATGGATAAGAAAAAGCACAACTCCTGGGGTTGTGCTTTTTTATCATATCTGTACTTACCTGATTGATACTATTTGCCGAATTTCTTTTTAAGCATGCTGAGCGCATCATGAATATTATCAGGAGCTTTAGGTTGGCTTTTATCACTTCCGTTACTGTTCCGGTTCCTGTTTCCCTGTGTTTTTACCGGGGCTTCCTCTGTCTGCTTTATAGACAGGGCAATACGCTTACGGGCACTGTCCACTTCAGTTACCTTTACCGTTACTTTATCGTTGAGCTTTAACACCTCGCCCGGGTCTGTTATATATTGATGAGATATCTCTGAAACATGCACCAGCCCATCCTGCTTCACCCCGATATCAACAAATGCGCCAAAGCGGGTAAGATTGGTCACGATGCCCGGAACGACCATGCCTGCATATACATCTTCAATAGAATAGATGTCTGCAAATTCAAAAGCCTGGGCCCCGTCGCGTGGATCAAGTCCCGGTTTCTTCAGCTCCTTTATGATATCCTGTAAGGTATGCATGCCGATATGTTCCGTGGCATACCGCTGCAGCGGGATTTTACTGATAACCGCTTCATTGCCGATGATCTCTTTTAAGGATATTCCTGCATCCGTTGCCATTTGCTCTACTACCTTATAGGCTTCAGGGTGGACGCCGCTTTCATCCAGCGGGTGCTCGCCATCTTTAATGCGCAAGAAACCGGCGCATTGCTCGAATGCCTTATTGCCAAGCCGCCCGACCTCAAGTAATTGCCTGCGATTGGTGAACTTGCCCTTTTCCTTCCTGTAGCTCACAATATTTTCCGCAATAGACGGGCCAATACCGCTTACATAGCTCAGCAGGTGCTTGCCTGCAGTGTTCAGGTTAACGCCTACCGTGTTTACACAGCTTTCTACCGTCTGGTCCAGCTTCTCTTTTAGCCTTACCTGGTTAACGTCATGCTGGTACTGGCCGACACCAATACTCTTGGGATCTATTTTTACCAGCTCGGCAAGAGGATCCATCAGCCTGCGTCCTATGCTTACGGCACCGCGTACCGTCACATCCTGGTCAGGAAACTCTTCCCGGGCAGTTTCGCTGGCAGAATAGATAGAGGCGCCGTCTTCATTCACAAGAAATACTGGTAATCCTGTATTCAGTCCTTTAATAAACTGTTCCGTTTCCCTGCCCGCTGTTCCATCGCCGATAGCAAATGCCTGTACTTTATGCAGGCTTATCAGGCTGAGTATTTTATGCCTCGCCTCTTCCAGTTTATAATTTTTTTCATGCACATAGATCAGGTCCGTTTGCTGCAGCTCGCCTTTCTCATCCAGCGCCACAACCTTACAGCCTGTACGATAGCCCGGATCTATGGCGAGTATGCGCTGGCTTCCCAGGGGGGACGACAGCAGCAGCTGACGAAGGTTTTCGGCAAATACGCTTATCGCTTCCTCATCCGCCTTTGTTTTCAACGCCATCCTGAACTCGCTTTCCAGGCTGGGTTGCAGCAGCCTCCTGTAAGCGTCCCTGATAGCTTTCCGTACCTGCTCGGCTGCTTCGTTACCGGCCTTGATAAATTTCTGTTCAATTTTGATCAGGGCCGTTTCTTCTTCAGGAGCGATGGCCATTCTCAGGAATCCTTCCATAAAGCCCCGCATTACCGCCAGCATCCTGTGCGACGGAATTTTTGCTACCGGTTCTGAAAAGTCGAAATAGTCCTTATACTTAATGCCCTCCTGCTCCTTGTCCGCCAGTATTTTGCTTTGTACGAAGGCGGTATCTTCAAAAAGCTTACGCATGGCAGCGCGTACATCCCCATCCTCATTCACTATCTCGGCAATGATATCCCTTGCTCCCTGTAACGCGGCATCGGCATCAGCTACCTTATCGTTGATAAACGCAGCTGCTTCCGCATGTATATTACCGTTCTCCTGCGCCAGCAGCAGCAATGCCAGAGGTTCCAGGCCGTTTTCCCGGGCGGTTTGCGCTTTGGTTTTACGTTTAGGCTTATAGGGAAGGTATATATCCTCCAGCTCATTTATTGTTATGCATGCATTAAGCCTTTCCTGCAGGGCTTCCGTCATCTTTCCCTGCTCGGTGATCGTTTTTTCGATAAATATTTTCCTTTCGGAAAATTCCCGCCGCAGCTTAGCCTCTTCCTGTATGTTCTGTATCTGTACCTCGTCCAGCGCGCCGGTACGGTCTTTTCGGTAACGGGCTATGAATGGGATGGTTGCTCCCTCTGAAAGCAATTCCAGTACGGCTGTTACCTGCTTTTCGGGAATGGAAAGTTTGCCGGATACGTATGGCGCAAATGTTAGCATATTGATGATCTTTTACTGTAATTTAATGCTCCGCTTTTGAAAAGGGAGGCGAAGGTAATTAAAATGACTTTTTAAAACGGAGATTTTCAGCCACGAATGACGGATAAATTGCCGTCATTATCTATTCGTATGATCCTTGAAGGAGGGGCGTCATTGGCTTCCTCCTGTCTCAGGGCAACGATATGTTCCACCCCGTTTTTGATGGCAGGACTTATATCGCTATAGGAACGTGGTGACGGTTCGCCGCTGATATTGGCTGAAGTAGAGACCAGTGGTTTTTTTAATCTTTTGATCAGGCTTTTGCAAAAGGGATCCCGGGTTACCCGGATGGCAATGCTGCCATCGGAGCTCACAAGATTATCGGGTAGCCCGACTGCCTGTTCGTAGATAACAGTAGTCGGGCGGTCAAATTTTTCTACGATACTGACTATATCCGGATGGGGATTGGCCACATAGCGGAAAATATCCCTGGCCTCGGCCAGCAATATGATCAGGCTTTTTGTATCATCCCTTTGCTTAAGCGCGTATATTTTTTTTATTGCGTCGGGATTGGTCGCATCGCAGCCAAGCCCCCATATCGTATCAGTAGGATACAGTATAACGCAGCCTTCCTGTACCGCTTTCAGGGCTTTGTTTATCTCTTCATTCATGCGGCCTGCAATTTACTTAATAATAACGCAGTACAGGGCTGATACAGGTATATTCCTTTTATTAATCTTACCTTTGCATGGCAAAAACAAGATGGTTATGGCTGCGAAACCTTCCCTGATCGGCAGTATGCTTACCATGAAATGCCCTAACTGCCGGAAGGGCGATATGTTTACCAATAAAGGTATTTTTCCCTTAAAGCAATTGCTGAAGATGCCGGAGCGATGCACACATTGCGGGCAGAAAATGGAACTTGAGGTAGGCTTTTATTACGGAACGGGCTATGTAAGCTACGGATTATGCGCTGCGCTTTCTGTATTTAACCTGATCTGGTTCTGGCTGATTTTCGGGATTACCTGGAGAGACAACAGTATGTTCTGGTACCTGGGGATCAATGTGGCGATATTGTTGCTTTTGCAACCCTGGATCATGCGGATGTCACGTGTCCTGTACCTTTATATGTTTGTGCGTTATGGGAAGGGTACCGTTATGAGCGACGACCGGTTTAAGTAAAGCAGGCTCATTTACCTGTACTTAATGCGGTCCTTGCTTGCTGCCATTGCCGGTAATTATATAGTATCCACATGCTTAACTCCACATCAGTAGCGGCACATGCAAAATCGGGCTCTATCGGGTATCGCGGAAGATGTGAAAAATGATCAGCCTGCTTAGCGACGGGTATCCTGTGTGGGAGGGAAATTCAGGGAATCGAGGTCGGGCATGTTTTTTCGTGGTGTTTTCTGCCATTGGCGATAGTTATACTTGATCCACATCTTTATTTCTAATTCGCTGGCGGTCCTGGCATAATCTGCAGGCATGGGGTAGGCATTCATGAAATGGGAAAGCTGTTCATTTTCCAGGCCTGTAAGTTCTTTAACCAACTCTGGTGTATAACGGGTGTCAACAAATTTCTGGTCTTCCCAGCGGGCAAAATTTTTCTGAAAGCGCCAGCGCTGCCTGCTCTTTTTTGAAATATTTTCTGCAAGGGCTGAGGCCGGGCTCATAAACGATCTTTCTTTCCTGCGGTCAAGGGCCTGCCGGTAGGTTTTTCTGCGGGCAATGGAATCGATCTGGTATGGGGTAAGATCAGGCCTGATCTCTACATTTTCCAGCGATACCAGCTGTTTTTTCATGCCTATCCGTTTATATACATTGTTATTGATACCCGAAGGTACTGTAATGGTCACCGTATAATACCCGAGGTAAGAGAACTCAACAATATCTCCTGTTTTGGCGGCAATTGAATAATTGCCGTCAATATCCGCAAATGTCGAAGATTCATTTGTTTTATTGGTAATCATGGCGACAGCTACGGGATCTTTTGTGTCTATGTCCTCGACAACGCCGGATAAGGTTTGGCCAGCCGCTCTGCCGGTTACTAAAATAAAAAGAAGAATAAAAAGCGATTTTATCATAAAATACAGTGAGTGCCCATTCCCTCCCGATACCGTAAGATAGGTATTAACAGGTGAGCAAACGTATAAATATCTGGTAAAATTATCTGGTCGGTGTATAAATAAAAAATCCCGGTATGAAAATACCGGGATTATGAAATGTTGATTGCTTATTTTTTAGTAGCTACTTTTTTTACGGCAGCTTTTTTAGGAGCTGGTTTAGCCGCAGCTACTTTTTTCACAGCAGCTTTCTTCGGAGCTGCTTTCTTAGCGGCTGCTTTCTTTGGAGCAGCTTTTTTGGCCGCAGCTTTCTTCGGAGCTGCTTTCTTAGCGGCTGCTTTTTTTGGAGCAGCTTTTTTAGCCGCAGCTTTCTTCGGAGCTGCTTTCTTAGCGGCTGCTTTCTTCGGAGCAGCTTTTTTTGCGGCTGCTTTCTTCGGAGCAGCTTTTTTTGCAGTTGCCATACTTAATTGAATTTAGGGGTTAGAAAATAAAAAGCTCTTATATGGCAAAACCGCCGGAAGCTTTAGGCTTCGGCGGTGGCGTTTACTTCATTTACTGATACCAGGGTCTTGGCACTGGTCTTTCTGTATTCAACTATTCCATCTTTCAGGGCAAAAAGCGTGAAATCTTTACCAATACCAACATTTGCTCCAGGGTGATAAACAGTACCACGCTGACGAATGATAATGTTTCCGGAGATGGCCGGCTGACCACCAAATATTTTTACTCCAAGGCGTTTGCTGCGGGAATCACGACCATTCTTTACGCTACCTTCACCTTTTTTATGTGCCATTTCTGTCTAGTATTTTTTTGTAATCTATACAAAGTTAAAAATAAAATATTGTTTTATCCAAAATATTTTTTTTAAGCAATATCCTGGATCCTGATTTTTGTCAGGTACTGGCGGTGACCGTTCAGTTTCTGATATCCTTTACGGCGCTTCTTTTTAAAGATAAGAACCTTATCGCCTTTGGAATGAGAAAGAATTTCAGCTTTAACTACTGATTTTACTGCTCCGCCCACGGCAATGTCGCCATCTGCACCCGTCATCAGTACCTCTGTAAATTCTATATTATCGCCTTCTTTGCCTTCAAGACGATGTACAAATAGTTCGTCGTTTTTCTGTACTCTGAACTGTTGTCCTGCTATTGTTACAACTGCAAACATGCTCCAAAAATTTTGCGCAAAATTAAGGGTAATATTTGAACCCGCAAAATTATTTTTCCGCTTTTTTGAGCTCGGCCAGCACCCGTCCGTCCTTTTTGAGTTTCAGTATTTCCCCGGAAAGCTCATAACTGTCCGTTTCCATCATGGCGCTAATGAACTTGTTTTCCGTCTTCATGCCTGGCATGCAGGCCATTTTCGTAGAGATAATATTTTCCAGCCTGATCGAATTACCGCTTTTGGTATAATTACCGCCATAGCCGTTACAGCCGGCATAACCGCCAATGCGCTTTGTAGAATCAAGGAAAATAAGCGTTACCTTCTTGGAAGTCTTTTCCAGCTCAAAGTCAGGGATAGCTGTCAGCTCCCAGGTAGTGTATTCAAAGGGGGCTGCGTCCTGGCCGGGTTTACCAGCAGTGCCGTTTGCAACCTTTTTTGAAGCAGAGCAGGAAAACAGGAGGGCAAACGAAGCTAACAAAAGGTAGCGCATAACAGTGAAATTTAATTTTTTAGCGAAAATATGTAAAGCTTAAGACAGTATTAAGCCTTGTTTGTTTAAAACTTCCATAATTTTTCCACATCAGCAGCTACCTGCTTTACATCAATATCGTTCATACACCTGAAGTGCTTTTTGGGGCACCGCGCATAACCGAGCTTGCTGCAAGGTCTGCAGGACAAGCCCTGTACCTCTTCAATAGCAAGCAATGGCGCAATATTGGTGGTCAGGTCATTGAACCCGTAATAGGGGAACATGCCCAGCCAGGGAGTCGTATTTCCCCACAAGGATACGATTGGCTTTTTAAAGGCTGCAGCGATATGCATCAGGCCGGTATCATTGCTTACAACGACCTTCGCCCGTTTTACCAGGTCCGCCGATTCTGTCAGGTTGAATTTTCCGCAGGCGTTATACACTTTGCCTGGGCAGGCCGCGGCTATTTCATTGCCTTCATCGCGGTCATCCGGTCCGCCGAGCAGTATGACAGGGTAGAGACATATGTTAACAAACTCAATCCACTTGTGTACAGGAAATTTCTTGGTAGCAAAAGACCCGCCTATAACACAGCCTACAAACCCGGCCCAATGGCTCATAGGAATGTCATCCTGTACAGTTTGCTGCTCAACGGGAATAAAATAGTCAAGACCCGCACCGTCGTTGGTGACCTTCAGCTTTTTAACCGCGCTGAAATAGCGATCCACCACACTTTTATCGGGAAGCGTGTTCAGCTTGAAACTGGTATATAGCCATTTCCTGATATTCAGCTTTGGGAATGAGGCGGATGGCTTCCCCAATGCGCCCGTGATCTTCCTGCTGCGGAAGTTCTTTTGCAGGTCGGCTACAAAATCAAACTGGTATGCCTGCAGGGACCTGATAGTAGCATCAGTATCTTCCTTATCATAGGTATGTATGGTATCAATATAGGGATTATTCAGCACTACCTGTCTGAAGGCTTTCTTTACGAGAAAATGCAATTCTGCTTCAGGGTAATGCCGTTTTAGTGCCCTTATCACAGGTGTGGTGAGCACTATATCGCCTATGGAGGAAAAACGGATAACCAGGATGCGCCTGATAGCCGGCTTTTCCTTCTTCTTAATGATGTTCGGTTTCAAAGCAAGGATGGATCAAAGCCTGCAAAGATAAATAATATGACAGCCAAAAAGAATTCAGGTCATATTGTTTTATATTTGATCGCAAAAAGCGACGCATTGAGTAAAATAAGACTTGCCGGCCCGGCTGACGCTGAAGCCATGCTGGAGATATATGCTCCTTATGTGAGGGATACTTCTATAACCTTTGAGACAGAAGTGCCTACGACGGAACAGTTTGCGCAACGGGTCGCGGACTATACCCGGGAATTTCCCTGGATCGTTTATGAAATAGGGGGGAAGGTAGCGGGGTATGCTTACGGCAGCCGTTACCGGGAGCGGCTGGCCTACCAGTGGTCGGTAGAATGTTCTGTATACATACATCCCGATTTCCAGCACCGGGGTATAGGGCAAAAGCTGTACACGGCGCTTTTCAGGATCTTGAAGGCGCAGATGTTCCGGAATGTATATGCCGTTATCAATCTTCCCAACGATCCGAGCGTCCGGCTACATGAGCAAATGGGATTTAAATGGTTTGCTACCTATGAGCGGGTAGGCTATAAACTGGGCCGGTGGAAGAATGTAGGCTGGTGGGGGCTTGTGCTGAATGAGTTCGGTGATGAGCCTGATCCGCCGTTAAAATTCCCGCAGCTGAACGGGGATCTGCTGGATGAAATTTGCCAGGCTGTCTGAACCTCCTGCTTGCAGGATATGGCTATATACCAGATGGCTATTTGAAATCTTCAACGGAAAGGGTATGGGTGGCGGAAACATATTCGCGTTCATCGTTGGAAGCAATTATCGTGGTTCTTCCCGTCCCATATTGATCAAGCCAGTCTTGATAAAGCGTTACTCCCTGGCTATCCAGGTTGCTGCATGGCTCGTCCAGCAGCAATAAAGGCGTATCCGAAAAAAAAGCCTGGGCCAGCTTTACCCTTTGTTTCATGCCGGAAGAGAATTCATGCAGGAACTTGTGCTTCACGGACTGCATACCTAAACTATCAACAATCGAGGATATGGAATGTCCTTTGAGCAGGTTCTTGAATGTAAAATGAAAATTCAGGAATTCGGCAAGCGTCATTTCCTCTATAAGGTCCATACCGGGGGCGGCAAAGCTCACAGACGAGAATATTTGTTCCGCTGTTATTTCTTTCTCTCCGCTTATATAGGTTATTTTTCCTTTATTGGCGTGTTGCATTCCCGCAATGATCCTGAGTAAGGTAGATTTCCCCGAGCCGTTTGCTCCCAGGATGGCATATGTTTTACCGGCATCGAAGGTATAGCTGATGCCCTTGAATATCCAATGGTTACGGTAGCGTTTGCTTACCTGCTCAAGCAATATCGTCACTGCCATTTCTACGGGTGTAGCCGCGCATAATGCCTCTTGTGGATTCGCGGATAAAAGTTAGGATTTCATCTCTTTCATCAGATACAGGCAGCTCGGCTTCGATAATATTGATCGCCTTGGCCACATTATAGCCACGCACATAGAGAATGCGGTAAATATCCAGTATCTGGTTTATTTTTTCTGTGCTGTAACCTCTCCGTTTCAGTCCCACGGAATTGACGCCAACATATGACAACGGTTCCCTGGCCGCTTTTACATATGGTGGAACATCCTTACGTACCATGGAGCCGCCGGTAATAAATGCGTGTGAGCCTATACGTACAAATTGCTGTACAGCAACAAGGCCCGCAAGTATAACATTGTCGCCAATGGTAATGTGACCAGCCAGTGTCGTATCGTTAGAGAAAATGCAGTTATCGCCGATGATACAGTCATGCGCAATATGCGAATAGGCCATTATAAGGCAATTATTGCCCAATTTGGTCAGCTGCTTGTCGGCCGTACCCCTGTTGATGGTGACACACTCGCGTATTGTACAATTATCCCCGATGATAACCTGTGTGCTTTCTCCTTTGAACTTAAGATCCTGGGGAATCGCAGAGATAACAGCGCCGGGGAAGATCCTGCAGTTTTTGCCTATCCTTGCGCCTTCCATAATCGTTACATGCGATGCGATCCAGGTACCTTCTCCTATTTCGACATCTTTGTGTATGACTGCAAAAGGGTCAATTTTTACATTTTCTGCGATCTTGGCGTCAGGGTGTATATACGTTAGCGGGTGGATCATTATATTTTAAATGTCGGTTATCGGGAAGGAATCCTGGTGTTTATAGGTTCAGCTATTTGCCTTTGGGTAATATCTGGGCAACCAGCTCTGCTTCAGTCGCTATTTTATTGCCAACATAGGCAGTACCTCTCATCTCGCAGATACCGCGCCTGATCGGGTTGATCAGCTCAAGCTTCAGTATCAGGGTATCGCCCGGAACAACACGCTGCTTAAAGCGGACCTTATCAATCTTGAGGAAATAGGTATCATAATTTTGCGGATCGGTATAATTGTTCAGCGCCAGCAACCCGCCAACCTGCGCCATTGCTTCTATCTGCAGCACACCCGGCATAACCGGGTTGCCCGGAAAGTGTCCCTGGAAAAAATGTTCATTAAAGGTTACATTTTTGATCCCTACCACCTCTTTGTCGGTCATTTCTATAATCTTATCAACCAGCAGGAAAGGATATTTATGTGGTAGCGACTTTTCTATATGAACGATATCATATACCGGTGGCGTATTGGGGTCATATACCGGTATATCGCTAATATGCTTATTCTTTTTGATGTATTGTTTTATCTTACGCGCAAACTCAACATTGGTAGCGTGTCCGGGACGGCTGGCAATAATATGCGCCTTGATCGCATAACCGGTAAGCGCAAGGTCTCCGACGATATCCAGCAATTTATGCCTTGCCGGTTCATTAGGATGATGCAGCTGAACATTGTTCAGTATACCTTCATTCTTTACTTCTATTTTTTGCTGGTTGAAGACTTTTGCCAGCTTTCCCAGCTGCTCGTCGCTGACCACCTTATCCACCACGACAATTGCATTGTTGAGGTCGCCGCCTTTGATCAGGTTATTCTCCAGCAGGAATTCCAGCTCGTGCAGAAAGCAGAATGTCCTGCTGCTGGATATTTCCTGCCTGAACTCACTAAGATGCTTTAAAGAGGCATGCTGTGTTCCCAGGACCGGCGAATTGAAATCGATCATGGTAGTGATCTGGTATTCGTTGGCGGGGATAGCCAGCATATCTACATTCTTGACCGGGTCGTAAAAATGGATATTGGTATCTATGGAGTACCAGATCTTTTTGGCATCCTGCTCCTGTACGCCTACACTTTCAATCGCCTCTATAAAATTAAACGCGCTGCCATCCATTATAGGGACTTCAGGCGCATCCAGCTCCAGCAACACATTATCTACCCCCATACCCACAAGGGCGGCCAGTATATGCTCTACTGTATTGATCCTTGCTCCGTTATGCTCCAGCGTTGTACCACGGGAAGTATCCACCACATAATCCACATCAGCTTTTACTACAGGTTGTTCCGGAAGATCTGTTCTCTGAAATCTGATGCCAAATCCCGGGTTGGCTGGTTTCATGGTTAATGTTACTTCTTTGCCAGTATGCAGGCCTACCCCGCTTATCGACACCTCACCCTTCAGGGTTTGCTGATATTCCTTCGTCATTACTGATGTTTCCGTTTTCGGTTTTTGAGTTTTTTCTGTAACAGTTACTTCCATGATATTATTATAAGCAAGACGCAGGAACCGGCTGTTTCAATTTTCACACAAATACCCGCATATTGCAAGTTTTTCATATTGACATTTCAAACTTACAATTCCCCTATATATAATGATTAATTAATTGTCATTTTTCTTAAATCTTTCTTCCAGGTCCTGCAGCCTTTGTAAAATTTCCGGCAAATTTCTGAAAATTGCCTGACTTTTCAACGAACTTTTGTAATCGAATGCAGGTGAGCCATTTAGTGCAGTCCCCGTTTTGGAGATTGATTTCGATAAACCGCTTTGGGCATTTATTTTGGTATCGTCGGCAATATGGAGATGACCTACGATACCAACCTGCCCGCCAATGATACAACGTCTGCCGATTTTAGTACTACCCGAAATACCTGTCTGCGCGGCAATGGCGGTATGCTCGCCGATCTCCACATTGTGGGCGATCTGGACCAGGTTATCCAGTTTCACCCCTTTCCGGATAACGGTACTTCCCATCGTTGCCCTGTCTATGGTGGTATTTGCACCTATTTCTACATAGTCTTCTATTAACACGTTACCCAGCTGGGGCACTTTTTTATAGCTTCCGTCGGCCTGCGGCGCAAATCCGAATCCGTCCGCGCCTATTACAGAGCCTGCATGAATGGTGACCCTTGCGCCTATCTTACAGTTATGGTAGATCTTAACGCCCGCATTGATCACCGAATGATCCCCGATCACAACGTTGTCTCCAATGTAGGCATTCGGGTAGATTTTGACATGATTACCCAGCACAACATTATTACCTATATAGGCAAAAGCCCCTATATATACCTCTTTGCCATGCTTTGCCGATTCGCTTATATAAGAAGGTTGCTGGATGCCTGTAAGATTGGCGCCGGCCTGCATAATCTCGTTATATTTTTCCAGCAGCAATGCAAATGCGGCATAGGCATCGGACACTCGTATCAGGGTGGGGGAAACGGGCTTTTCCAGCTTAAGGCCCTCATTTATAATGACTACCGATGCTTCTGTGTCGTATATATACGGCTCGTATTTCGGGTTGGCAATGAAACAAAGCGTTCCGGAACGGGCTTCTTCTATCTTTGCAATATCTGAAACGGTGACTTCGGGGTTACCTTCTGTTCTCCCGTTAACTAATGAGGCGATCTGCCCGGCGGTAAATTGCATGAGAATTTTTATTATGATTTTCGTAGTACCGTATTATATAAATAACTCTTTAAGCGCGCACAGGTAAAACTTTTTTACAGGTACCGTCAGCTCGGGGCTGATCAGTGCATTATCCACCCCGGAAATATTGGTCAGCATCCCGGATTTCATCAGGATATTGATCCTGTCGTCATCCTGGTTATAGGTATTGTTGCTGGTACTGCCTGTCAGCAGGTAAAACGGCAATTCTTCCTCGTTTATTTTCCCTTTTGCCAGCGCGTCTTCTTTCATGCCGGCGTAAACGTCATCCAGAGGCTGGCTGCTGAGCCTGACTTTATATAATTGCCTGTTTTGCATCATATTACAAAGCCTGGAAAGTATTTTGTCTTCATTTTCTGTCCATACTTTGATAGACGCGGTAATATCTGCATCGTCGAGCGAGCAAAATTGTTCTAATATCTTACTGTCAGACGAAAAATCATTTACGGAAATTTGCTCCTTCAGGAAAAAACTGAAGGCCGGGGTGGCAAACAGCGTTTTTCCCTTTTGAGCCAGTTGTTTGGCCCGCTTTAAAATATTAATAACCAGCTGCTCTGATCCCAATACCGTTTTATGCAGGTATACCTGCCAGTACATAAGCCTGCGGGCAATAATGAATTTTTCTACAGAATGGATGCCCTTCTCCTCTACTGCAAGCCCCCCGTTATTTATAGTAAGCATTTCCAGTATACGGTCATAACCGATTACCCCTTCCGATACACCGGTGTAAAAACTGTCCCTGTTCAGGTAGTCCATACGGTCCATATCCAGCTGGCTGGATACAAGCTGGTGCAGGAAGCTTTTTTCATGCCTGTTGTCAAAAATGCTGATTGCCTCCTCCAGTCCGCCGTTATTTTCTTCATTAAGCCGGACCATGATGCGGCGGGAAACCTCTTCATGCGCAATGCCGGGTATTATGGCATGCTCGAGGGCGTGGGAAAACGGGCCGTGACCTATATCGTGCAGGAGAATTGCCTGTCGGGCTGCAATACATTCGCTGTCCGATATGTCAAAGCCCTTTTTACGAAGCGCATTTATGGCCAGCTGCATCAGGTGAGCCGCGCCCATGGAATGATGTAGTCTTGTATGCACTGCCCCCGGGTATACCAGGTGCGCTGTTCCCATTTGCTTGATACGGCGCAGCCGCTGGAACCAGGGGTGCCCGATAAGCTGCATCAGCTCTTCAGGAAAATGGATAAACCCGTAAACAGGGTCATTGATGATTTTACCACGCACAGGTATGGATATTATTTAGGCTGTAAGGGTGCAAAAGTATTTAATTCCTTCCTTGAAAATGACAAATCTGTATGCATGCTATAGCGGAGAATGAAAATAGATGCAGTGCAGACCATCAGATCATTATAGGAGGCTGTTGTATTAGGAAAAATAATCATGATATAAAAAAATGAATGCATCAATCCTTTTGTTTAAGTGCAGGGCGTTTGCTAATTTAGCACCCCGATTGCAATAAGAACTATATTAAACTTTTCAAATGATTGAAATAAAAGTACCACCGGTTGGCGAATCCATCAGTGAAGTAACCCTGGTAACCTGGTTGAAAAAAGACGGCGATTACGTAGAGCGCGATGAGGTGATCTGCGAGCTGGAGTCAGAAAAAGCCACTTTTGAACTGAATGCCGAAAAGGCAGGTATATTGCATACGGTAGCTAAAGAAGGAGATACCCTGAACATTGGCGATCTGGCCTGTAAGATAGATGATGAGGCAGCCCGTCCTGAAGGCGCCGCTGTTCCTAAGGCTGAAGCCCCGGCCGCCGCCGCTCCTGCTGCCAAGGAAGAAAAAGCTCCTGCGCAGGAAACGAAACCAGCCGATACCGGAGCCGTTAAAGCTACCCCGGTAGCCAATGCGATCATGGCCGATAAAAAGGTTAGCGCGGAATCGGTAAAGGGAACCGGTACTTTTGGGAAGATATTGAAAAATGATGTGCTCGCCGCCCTGGAAAATCCGGGACGTATGCCTGGCAAGGAACTATTCAGCAGGGAAGACCGCAAAGAAAAAATGAGCAACCTGCGGAAGACGGTTTCACGCAGGTTAGTGGAAGCCAAGAACACAACTGCTATGCTGACCACCTTCAACGAGGTGGACATGACCAATATCATGAGCATCCGCAGCCAGTATAAAGATAAATTCAAGGAGAAGCATGGTGTTAACCTGGGTTTCATGTCTTTCTTTACAAAAGCATGTACCATTGCCTTACAGGAATGGCCCGCGGTAAATGCCTATATTGATGGTGAAAACGTCATTTACCATGAGTACTGCGATATCTCTATCGCTGTATCGGCCCCTAAAGGCCTTGTAGTGCCGGTTATCCGGAATGCCGAAAGCCTGAGCATGGCCGGTATCGAAGCTAAGGTAATTGAGCTGGCAACCAAGGCGCGGGACAACAAGTTAAGCATGGAAGAGATGACCGGCGGTACCTTTACCATTACCAATGGCGGGGTATTCGGCTCATTGATGTCTACACCGATCATCAATATACCGCAATCCGCTATCCTGGGCATGCACAAGATACAGGATCGTCCTATGGCGATCAACGGTAAAGTAGAGATACGTCCTATGATGTACCTGGCCCTGAGCTACGATCACCGCATCATTGACGGCCGTGAGTCGGTCGGCTTCCTGGTAAGGGTAAAAGAATTGCTGGAAAAGCCGGAGCTGCTTTTGTTCGGTCAGGATCCTGTAAAAGCATTGCTGGAGCTATAAGTAACCTTAGCATAACATAAAAAGAAGCCCGGTGATCATCACCGGGCTTCTTTTTATACATTCATTTGCTAGCTGTATTGAAAGTATATCTATAGCATCGCCTTGGTCAGCTTTCCCAACACCTTAAGGCCGTTATCTGCCTGCTCGTTCCATTTCAGTCCGTAGCTGAGGCGCATACAGCTGTCGAATTGCCGGCGCAGGGTAAACATCCTGCCGGGAGCAATGCTTATATTCTTACGGATCGCCTGTTCGTAAAGCTCCATAGTATCAATACGCTTGTCCAGCTCCACCCACAGCACAAATCCTCCCTGCGGACGGCTTACCTTTGTACCTTCGGGAAAATAATCGGCAATGGCCCGGATATATTGAAGACAATTGGTATGGAGGGTATGCCGCAGTCTTCGCAGGTGATTTTCATAACGCCCGTTTTCCAAAAAGCCGGCAATTACTTCCTGCGTCAGTGTTGTGGTAGAGATCGAGTGAACCTGTTTCATCCTGATCACCTCGTTTTTGAATCGTCCCGGAGCTACCCAGCCAACCCGGTAACCCGGCGCCAGTGTTTTGGATATGGAGCCGCACCAGAGCACCAGCCCGCTTTCATCATATGTTTTACAGCAGCGTGGCCGGCTGTCGCCAAAATATACATCGCCGTAGAGGTCGTCTTCTATAAGCGGCACATTGTGCAACTGCAGCAGCGATACGATCTCTCTCTTATGCTCATCCGGGATGCAGCTGCCCAGCGGGTTATTGAAATTGCTTACCAGCAGGCAGAGCCGGATCTTGTTTTTTGCAAGCGCTTTTTTTAACGCTTCGATCTCGATACCGGTTTTGGCATTGGTAGGCAGCTCCAGCACTTTCAGGCCCAGGCTTTCAGCCAGCCGCAGGATGCCGAAATAGGTAGGGCTTTCCACAGCGATGGTGTCACCCCGTTTAGCCAGGGTCATCATACAAAAGGAAATAGCATTCATGCAGCCTGCTGTGGTGATAATGTCTTTATCGTTCAGGTTGCCTCCCCAGTTAAAAGACCATTTAGCGATATCCCGTCTCAGTTGCTCATTGCCGTAAATCGGCTCGTAAGCCGTACCACTGTCGGGAAGGTTACGGATTGCCCTTACCACTTCTTTGTTAAGCTTGGCGATGGGTAGCAGCTCATCGGTAGGTACGCTTAGCGAAAACATGGTAATATCTTTATTCCCCATATTGCCGAACACTTTATCCACTATTGCCCTGGGATCATGCTCCGATGCCTGGTTTACCGGCTGGCTGGTCTCAGGAAAGGCCGGCTGCTTTTTAGGAGAATAGCATACATAATATCCCGATTGTGGTCTTGATTCTATCAGTGATTTGCGCTCAAGCTCGAGGTATGCCTGCGACGCTGTGCTCATGCTCACCCCATGTTCCCTGCATACCATACGGATCGATGGCAGCTTGTCGCCTATTTTTAATACTTCATCCAGTATCTGCTGCTGGATGCTGCGCGCTATCTGCAGGTAAAGCAGGTCTTTTTTCTTACGTACCACTTTAAGCTATTATTAAACTGTATCGGTCAAAATTAACGAAATTGTATCTGTATTGGTAAAATAATTTCCCTCACCTTTGTTATGCAAAAGCAACCGGAAGAAATTATGAATCAAACGAAGGCGTACCTGGCATTAATAACGGTCTGTGTTGTATGGGGAACTACTTACCTGGCTATGTTGATCGGTGTTTCCGGTTTTCCGGCCTTCCTTTTCTCCGGCCTCCGGCATTTTACCGCCGGTCTGATCATCTGGTTATCGCTCCCGCTTCTGAAAAGGAAGGTGTCGCTCAACGGAAAGGATGTGCTCAGGCAGGTAATTCCCGGTATCCTGATGCTGTCGCTGGGTAACGGGACTATCGGCTGGGCGGAAAAGTATATACCCAGCGGCCTGGCGGCGCTTATCGTCTCCATCATGCCGGTATACGTCGTGCTGATCAACCTGGTTACCGGTAAAGAGGGGCTTAACGGTAAAATAATCACTGGTCTGCTGCTGGGATGCGCAGGTATCCTGCTTATATTCAGGGACAATCTAGCCGATCTGACAGATACCCGTTACCTGATGGGCATACTGGCAACTTTTGCTGCTTCTTTATGCTGGGCTATCGGTACGGTATATATGAAGCATAATACCAGCAGTACGGACTCCTACGTAAATACGGCCATACAGCTAAGCAGCGGTGGCCTGGCGCTGCTGATCGCATCACCTTTTCTCGATGACCTTAGTGAATTGCGGCATATCGAAACCAAAAGTCTCCTCGCGCTCGCTTACCTGATCGTTTTTGGTTCATTGCTATCCTACCTATGTTATATATATGCGATCAAAAACCTGCCTGTCGGACTGGTATCCATATACGCGTATATCAACCCGTTCATTGCGGTAACATTGGGTGTATTGCTGAATGATGAAAAAATAACCTGGATCACTGCCGTGGCTTTTGTAGCGACGCTGAGCGGCGTTTACTTTATCAATAAAAGCTATAAAAAAGATAAACCAGCAAAAAAAATTGAAGAACCGCAAACTGCAGAACAACTATGAACAACACAGAACCATATGTCTGGCTTTTCAGCAACGGCCTGGATAAGCTCCGGGAAGAGCTGCTGGCCTATACAGACGATAATGCGCTGTGGATATTATCCGGTGCAATCAAAAATTCGACGGGAAACCTGGCACAACACCTGGTTGGCAACCTGAAAACATTTATAGGCAGAGAGATGGGAGGCTTTCCCTATACCCGGGAGCGCGAACGCGAATTTAATGAACGGCGATATGAACGGCCCGACCTGCTGCGTATGATTGACGAGACAAAGGAGCTGATCGTTAAAACACTGACCGGTAAAGACGATGAGTTTATGAACAGGGCCTTTCCTCCTGAGGTAGTGACCGTGAGGGAAGGGCAGACCTTTGGCTTTATGCTGGCCTATCTTTATGCGCACCTGAACTATCATCTGGGGCAGATCAATTACCACAGGCGGCTGTTAAACAGCTGATATTGTAAGATTATGAGCGCTGAAATAACCATTGAGGAATATAAGCCGGAATACCGGTCCTCTTTTAAAAGATTGAATCTGGCATGGCTGGAGCAATATTTTTATGTAGAGCCTGTTGATGAATTTGTATTGGAAAATTCCGAAACAGCTATACTCAACGATGGCGGGAAAATATTATTTGCTATCCGGAAAGACGAGGTGATCGGCACTGTGGCATTAAAGAAAATGGAGCAGGATTGCTATGAGCTTACCAAAATGGCTGTGGATGAAAAGAGCCAGGGGGCAGGCGCAGGTAAATTGCTGTGCAGGGCCGCTATTGAAAAGGCGCGTTCGCTGGGAGCATTAAAAGTGATGCTGTATTCGCAGACAAAGCTGGAAGCGGCATTGGCTATATACAGGAAAATGGGATTTATAGATATTCCTTTAGAAGAGGAGAAATATAAAAGAGCTGATGTGAAGATGGAACTATACTTGCAATGATCTATTATAATATCCTAAAAAATAAATAAAATGGAAACGCAATTGCATCCGTTCCCGGTAACGGTAACAAGCCGGAGCCGCCTGCCCGAATTTAATTTCAGCAAATTTACTTTTGGTGTAATGCCGACCGATCATATGTTTATGGCGGAGTACAGCGACGGTATATGGAACAACCCGCGTATCGAACCTTTTCATGACCTGACGCTAAGCCCGACGACACTCGCCCTGCATTATGGCCAGACGGTCTTTGAAGGGATGAAAGCATTTCGCATGCAGGATGGAAGGATTAATGTTTTCCGGCCTGACCAGCATGCGCATCGTTTCAACAGGTCGCTCGAACGTTTATGTATGCCGGCTGTTCCCGAAGAGCTGTTCCTGCAGGCGCTGACAGAGCTTGTGCGCCTGGAAAGCAGCTGGATACCCGCTAACCCGGATATCGCTTTGTATATACGCCCCTTTGTAATTGCGACAGAGCCAAGACTGGGTGTTAAGGTGTCCGATAATTATCTTTTCTCTGTTGTGTGCACACCCATCGGCAAATATTATGCACAGCCTGTCCGCGTAAAGGTAGAGACCGAATTTGTGCGTGCGGCCGAAGGCGGAACAGGTTATGCGAAATGCGGTGGAAATTACGGAGCTTCCTTTTATCCCGCGCAGAAAGCTAAAGAGCAGGGCTTCGACCAGGTATTATGGACCGATGGCAAGTACAATGAATATATTGAAGAGTCCGGCACGATGAACATCATGTTCCTGATAGGAGATACGCTGGTTACACCGCCGCTCAATGGCGCCATTCTCGATGGCATTACCCGGAAATCCGCATTGGTGCTGGCAAAGGACATGGGTATAAAAGCTGAAGAACGCAAGATCAGCTATAAGGAGCTGCAGGAAGTATTTGAATCGGGGAAATATATTGAGGCTTTTGGTATCGGTACAGCTGCGGTTATTTCGCCGATAGCCTGCATTAATATAGCCGGTAAGGATTATTTTCCTTCTCTGGGTGAGGATGCCTTTATGTACCGGCTGCAGAAAGAGCTGGCAGATATCCGCCTGGGTATTATTCCGGATAAATACGGTTGGAACTATATCATCGCGTAACGATCAGATTTATCAGCGACAGGGTGCGAACATTTCACACCCTGTCGCTTTTTGTGTGAAGCTCAGCAGCTAATAGTTGGCACAAGACATTATGTGGTTGTCTCCCGTAAATCCGTTTTCTTTGCAGGAAGATGTCCTTATTCATTACCTCGCTTAATTCCGGCAGCAATGGCAACTGTTATTATATCAGTAACGGAGAAGATGCCATATTGATAGACACCGGCATCTCCTGCAGGGAAACAGAAAGAAGGATGCAGCGCCTGGGTCTCTCGATGGCGAAGGTAAGGGCGATTTTTATCAGCCATGAGCACAGTGATCATATCAGCGGGCTCCGGGTATTGTCTAAGAAATATAACCTGCCGGTATATATTACACCTGCCACCCAAAAACATATCGGGACTTTGTCCGATACAGCCAGGATAATACATTTCAGCCATGCAGATGTTGTCCGCGTAGGCGCTTTATCAGTTACCCCCTTTCTGAAAAGACATGATGCTGCAGATCCGCACAGCTTTATGGTGGCGTATAACGGGGTACGCGTAGGTGTGTTTACCGATATAGGTTCGGTTTGCGATCAGCTTACCGGCTATTTCCGACAATGTCATGCCGCCTTTCTCGAAGCCAATTATGATGAAAAGATGTTAGAGCAGGGATCTTACCCCTATCATCTGAAAAGACGCATCAGTGGCGGTAAAGGACATCTTTCCAACAGTCAGGCGCTGGAGCTTTTTATTGCTCACAAACCCGCTTATATGACACACCTGTTCCTGTCGCACCTGTCAAGAGATAACAATGATCCGCAATTGGTGCTGGATATGTTCAGGGCACATTCAGGCAGTACCTACGTTACCGTCGCTTCGCGCTACCAGGAAATACCGGTATTTGAGATCGGGCCAGAAAACCGGACAGCTATCCAGCCGTTGCCGGCTGTAGGGCAGCTTGCTTTATTCTGAGCTAATCCTGCTCTTCCGGAATTTCAGCCACGCGGCCTATCTGCCCGTCTTCCAGCCTTACTTTAATGCCACGCGAATGAAAGGGCGAAGATGTGAGGATATCTTTGACAATACCTTCTGTAAGCAGGCCGCTGCGCTGGTGTTTTTTAAGAATGATCATTACCCGCAGGCCCGGGTAAATATCTTTCCTGTTTTGTCCGTTCATTTTATACAATTGTCCGGGCAAAGGTAAATTGTTTTCCATGCTCCGGGCAGTTTCAAAGGCATTATATTCGCTTTATGGAAAAGGAATATGTGCTCAATGGTTTTATCATAAAGGTAAATATGGAAGAGGGCATCGTCCGTATCGGAAACGATACGCAGCTCTGGGGGATGCTGAACAATAACCGGTTGGTAAATTCACGGCTGCTGGTACAGCAGATAGCTGATGATTATGCAGCCTGTTTCGGAAAGCCGCTTGAGATCAGCGCTGAGTCGTTAATTGTTGAAATATGGGGGCACGTATATATCGATTATTTTAGTCGTTCGCTCAATGATTGGCTGAAGCTGCAGCCGGTTGCCGCCCTGGCGGAGAAAATAGCAGGCTATTGCTCGGTTATAGATTGCGGGGAGAGCGGAAAAGACAGCAACCGGTTTGTATGGGATATGCTTTCGGGACAGGTAACTACTATTGATAAATTATTGCCGGGGCAAATAGATACTGAAACGTTGAAATAGCGATACAAGTTTTTCTGCTAATAGCGATATTGGTGTAAACAATATGGTCTTGCCTGCATATGCCCTAATTTCGGTATTATTACCATTACCGGATATGGCGCAACGCAGCATAAAATTAGGGATACTCGATCAGTCAATTGTACGCAAAGGTGGTACAGCAGTACAGGCAATACAGGAAACGATCGCAACCGCCCAGCTGGCGGAGAAATTGGGATACAGCCGTTTTTGGGTATCTGAGCACCACAATTCGGCAATGATCGCCGGCTCGGCGCCTGAGGTGCTTATGGTAAAGCTGGCCGATGTGACCGAACGCATAAGGATCGGTTCAGGCGGTATCATGCTTCCCAACCATAGCGCACTAAAGGTAGCGGAGAATTTCAGGTTGCTGGAAACCTTGTTCCCCGGTCGCATAGATCTGGGGATAGGCCGGGCGCCGGGCGGTGATCGTATGACGTCAAATATGCTGAACCCGGCTAATACCTTCAGCGAAGAAAGCTACCTGCTGCAGCTGGAACATCTTAATGCATTTTTCAATGACCAGGCTGCCACCCAGTATGGCCCGATGCTGGCTGTACCGCAAAGCACAACAATACCACAGCAATGGATACTGAGCAGCAGCGGCGGGAGCAGCGCTATTGCTGCAAGATATGGACTGGGCCTGGTTGTTGCCAGGTTTATCAATGGCCATGCCGGTCCTGAAGTAGTGAAAATATACCGTGACCGCTTTGAGCCTTCGGATCAATTTCCGCGGCCGCATGCTATGCTTTCCATATCGGTTGTCTGCGCTGAAACGGAAGAAAAAGCTGCGCAGCTCCGCAAGCTCAGCGATTATACCCTGCTGCAGTTTGAGAAAGGCAGGTTTGAGCCGATGGGCAGCTATGAGGATATTGCGGCTTACGAATTCTCTGCAGAGGAATTATATCGTATCGCCAATAATAAAGGCCGTATTATTTCAGGCACTCCGCAACAGGTCAAAGACCAGTTGCAGCAGCTGGCAGCAGCGTTCGATCTTGATGAGATCATTATCACTACCATGACTTATGCGCAGGCGGACCGTATCCGCTCATTTGGGCTGCTGGCGGAAGTATTCGGACTCGGATCACAGGTTCATTAACAGCCTGGCTACTCACAGACAAAAAGATAGCCCTGGCCCTTAAGCGTTACGATCTGGATGCCCGGATCATCCTCGAAAATGGCGCGCAATTTACGGATGTATACATCCAGGTTCCGGGAATTAAAAAAAGAATCGTCTCCCCAGACGGCTTGCAGCAGCAGCTTCCGGTCAAGATTACGGCCCTTATGCAGGCAAAGAAGGCTCAGTACCTGGGCTTCCCGCTGTGACAGCCTTTTTATATCATTGTGCTTATGCAGCTCCAGCTTGCCGGGATAATAATTCCATTGATTAAGCCTGACAGTATCCGGCAGCACAGGTTGCTGATCATTCTTTGGCAGCCGCAGCCGCAGCTGGTTTTCTATACGCACGATAAGCTCATCCATGCTGAAAGGCTTCCTTATATAGTCGGTACCACCCGATGAAAAACCCTGGACAATATCCTCCGGCTGACTTTTGGCAGTAAGGAAAATGATCGGCAGGTCCGGATAAATATTGCGGATCACGTTGCCCAGCGTAAAGCCGTCGATATGCGGCAGCATTACATCCAGCAGGCATATATCGGGACTGAACTGCCGGATCATATCGGTGATCCTCGTGCCGTCTTTCCTGTGCAGGATTTCATATCCTTTCAGCGTCAGGGTTTCCCGTACTATACGTCCCAGGTAAGGCTCGTCTTCTATATAAAGGATTTTCTTTTGCATGCGTACTTAAGGCAGGGAAAGCGTAAAGCTGCAGCCACCGCCGGAAATATTGCTGACGGAAATGCTGCCCTTATGCTGCTGCATCACCTGCGAGGCATAGCTCAGTCCAAGCCCGTAACCTTTTATCTGGTGATTGTTGCCGGAGGGTACCCGGAAAAACTTTTCAAATACCCTGTTCCTGTAAGCCTCCGGTATGCCCGGACCGTTGTCCTGTACAGAAACGGCCACTTCATTGTCTTTTTCTTCCAGCATGACCAGTATCTCTGGTTTTTCACGTCCATACTTAAGGCTATTGTCCAGCAGATTGACCAATACGCCCTGCAGGTGCAGCTTGTCGGCCATGGCATAAAAATGCTCCCCCTTGGCGACAAAATGTGCTGTAGCTTCATAGCTGAGAAACTTTACCTGGTAGGCTTGCATAACTTCCTCAATGATAGGCCTGATATCCTGCATTTCAGGCTGGATGGACAACCGGCCTGACTCAAGCAGGGAGGTATGCAGCGAGCGGTTAACAAGCAGTTCCAGCCGTTCCATTTCCAGGCCCGCCATTTGCATATACTCAGTTGTAAGCTCTTTGCGACCTGCGGCTTCAAAATGTTGTATGGCTTCCAGGGCTACCTTTACCGTAGCAATAGGCGTCTTTAACTCATGGGACATATTGCTCACAAAATCATCTTTCATCTTCCCAAGCCGTATCTGGCCGGCAAGGCTGCGGTGGGTTGTATAAAAGGCCATTAGGATAGCCCCCAGCAGAACCAGGATAAAAGCTTCCTGGGCCCATAGCTTTCCGAGAAGATAAGATCTGTAATCAGCAATGACGATACCATAGCCTGAATGCAGGTACCGGTTGGGAATGAAAATATGATCTTCTTCAGTTTTCCCTTCCGTAGCAGCTATCCACTTCACAGGAAAGTTCCATCCCATGTTCTTCATACGCGCCACGTATTCATCATTAAACACAGTGGTGTCTATCCGGAACAGGTATTTTTTCTCGCTTTCCGTCAGGTTACGCACCCTTCTCACTGCCATTTTCAGGCCTTGCAATGATATATCCTCTTTATTCTCATGAAACAGCAAGGAAGAAAGCCTGCGGATGCTGTCGTCGCTCAGCTCCACTACCTCCTGTTTTTGTTCCGGCCCTTCAACAGACGGCCTGATCAGGGAGACCAGCAGCAGCGAATCGGTAATGCCCTGCTGAACGTCATCAAATAATTTCGTCAGCTCCTGCTGAAGGTTATTTTCCTCCTGGCGGTATTGGGTATAAAGCCACTGAACGGCAAAACCTATCAGCAGCAGGTAGCTGCCGGCCATGATCAGCCTTATGTTTTTCAGGTTATATCTTCTCCCGGGAAATTTCATAGCAAGAGGCAAATTACAATATACGGCGGAAAAGAAGTCCTCGTTAACCTTAATTAACCTTAGTTCCCTTTGGATTAACCTCAAGGGCTTCACCCGTCGTATAGCTTTGTTCGTATGAATAGCAAATACAATTTACGACAATATTGCAGGATAAACAACATGGGCGGCTGGCTGTCAGCTGCAATTGCTTTTGTGGTCTACTTTATGACCATGGAACGTACGGCAAGCTTCTGGGATTGCGGAGAATTTCTTGCCTGTGCCTATAAAGCCGAAGTAAACCATTCTCCCGGCGCACCCTTCTTTATGCTGCTGCAACGGGTCTTTTCCCTGTGTTCCGGCATTGCCGCCTGGACAGCGCAGCCTTCGGCTGATGCCGCTTTTTTTATTAATCTCTTTTCTGTTATTGCCAGCGCATTGACCATTCTGTTCCTTTTCTGGACAATCACCATCTTTGCCCGGAAAATTGTTGCGGGCAGGGGAGATGAGTTCTCTGCAGGACAAATATTACTGATCGCCGGTTGTGGTATGACAGGCGCTCTGGCCTATACCTTTTCAGACACTTTCTGGTTTTCGGCCGTAGAGGCCGAAGTATATGGTACCTCATCCCTTTTTACCGCGCTGGTATTCTGGGCAATGCTGAAATGGGAAGCGCAGGCTGATGCTCCTTATGCGGATCGCTGGCTGGTATTTATCGCCCTCCTTATCGGTATTTCCATAGGTGTGCACCTGCTGAATCTTTTGGCAATACCGGCTATCGCTATGACCTATTATTTTCGTAAACACAAAGCAACACGCAGGGGCATTGTTATTGCATTGGCTGCAGGATGTGCCGTGCTGGCAGCCGTGCAGTTTGGCATTATCCAGCTATTGCCCATAATAGCCTCGCAGGTAGAGCTTTTTTGTGTCAATAGTCTGGGTATGCCTTTCCATTCCGGCGCGCTGATCTTTTTCCTGGCGCTTATTGCGGCCCTGGCAGGCCTTCTGGTGTACGCCCGGAAAAAGCAGCTGTACCTGGTGCACACATCGGTATTGTGCTTTACGTTTATCCTGATCGGTTTCTCCTCTTATGTGGTTCCGATCATACGTTCCGCTGCGGATACGCCGGTGGATGTCAATAATCCTGATAATATTATCAGCCTGCTGCCTTATGTGCAAAGAGAGCAGTATATCCATCCGCCGCTTTTCCGGGGGCAGGATTTTAACAGCCCGGTCATCGATATAAAGGATGCCGGTGAAGGCTATTATGCGGCCATCATCGGAGGCAAAGACCGGTATATAACCGGCGGACTGAAAAAGGAGTATGTTTACGAACCGGGGCGCACCCGTTTCTTCCCGCGCATATGGGACAATTATGAGCCCGCTCATGCCCGGTTCTATATGGATTACCTGGACCTGGGAAAAGATGAGGTGCCGTCCGCTGCAGATAATATGTCCTTCTTCCTGGGCTACCAGGTGAACACATTGTGGTGGCGGTACTTTATGTGGAATTTTGCCGGCAGGCAAAATGATTATGAAGGCCAGGGAGACGCCAGGAACGGCAACTGGATCACGGGTATCCCGTTCCTAGATAAGCCAAGAGTGGGAGACATGGATAAAATGAGTGCGGCCTACAGTGATAATAAAGCCAGAAATGAATTGTATGGCCTGCCGCTTCTGATTGGATTGCTGGGTATGGTCTTTCATTTCAAACGGCATAAGCAGGATGCCTTTATTGTGCTGCTGCTGTTTTTCTTTACCGGTATTGCTATTGTGCTTTACCTGAACATGAACCCGCTGCAGCCGCGCGAAAGGGACTATGCTTTTGCCGGCTGTATGTATGCTTTCGCCATCTGGATAGGTATAGGCGTGCTGCAGGTCCGGCAATGGCTGGAGAAAATTTCTTCCCGGTCAGCTATTCCTGTCTCCATCGTTTTATGTCTCCTGGCGGCGCCTGTGCTTATGGCAAAGGAAGAATGGGACGATCATGACCGTTCAGGAAAATCACTCGCACGGGACACGGCATGGAATGCCCTGATGTCCTGTGAGCCCAATGCCATCCTGTTTACACAGGGCGATAATGATACTTATCCTTTATGGTATCTGCAGGAGGTGGAAGGAGTACGTCCTGATGTGCGTATTGTGATCACGGAGCTGCTCAATGCAGACTGGTATATAGACCAGCTGAATTATAAGGTGAATAAGGCTGACGCTGTGCCTATGCTCTGGAAGCGGGAAGATTATATGGGCGATAAAAGCAACTATGTAAGCTTTTTTGAGCATCCGCGCATACCGAAGGACCGCTATTTTGACCTGGAGGAAATATGCAGGTTTGTCACGAGCGAAAAGGATGAAGACAAGACCCGCAGCCGGAGCGGCGAACTGCTGAATTTTCTGCCTTCGCGTAATTTTTCCCTGCAGCTTCCCGGAAATATTGCTGCGGATACAAGCTGGGCCGTAGATCCGGGTAACAGGATATATTTCAGGTTTCCCGATAACGGCGCCCAGAAAAAGCAGCTGGCGATCATGAATATTCTTGCTGCCAATGCGAAGAATGGCTGGGAGCGCCCCGTTTATTTCAATGGCAGCTATCCGGGCAGCAATGATCTGCTGGGGCTGAGCGCGTATATGCGCCTGGAGGGCATCGTCTATAAGCTTTCCCCTTTCAGGAAACAGGATTACAACACTACAGAAAAACAGGTCAGCAATATAGATGTTGAGAAAAGCAGGGATCGCCTCCTGCACTTTTACAGGTATGGCGGCGCTGATAAAAGCGATGTATATTTTGATGAAAAGAACCGGATCATGCTGATGTCCTACCGTATCAATACGACGCTTGTCGCCGGCAGACTCGTTGCTGAAGGCAGGCGGCCGGAAGCGGTGGCCCTGTTGGATAAAATGATGCAGCAGATTACACCGGCAGCCTACCCGCGCGACCTTATATCTCCGGAGATCGCTGAGGTATATTATGATGCGGGGGCAAAAGAGCAGGCGTCGCATCTGGCCATACGGCTATCGCAGGAGGCGGATAAAGATATCACCTGGGTGCTGAGCCTCGGCCAGGACAGGCAGGAAGCATTCCTTCGGGATCTCCGTAACGACCTGGCCATTCTTAACCGGTTAAGCATGAAGGCTCATGCAGCAGGAGACAGCCAGACTGCTTCCTCCCTGCAGCAGCTGTTTGAAAAAAATTATACCCGCTTATCGCCTGTACTGCAAGATCAGAGCCCCTTACCTGCATTGTGATCCTGCTATAATCCACAAAACAAAATCCCCTGCTAAGAATGGGGGATTTTTTAATAAATTTTATTTCTTTTTTAATAAAATTTATTTTATGTTCAATTTTATTTAATAATATTGCACCCTGATGCAAAAAAAGCTCCCCTATATATGTCCCAGCTGTACAGCGCCCCTGCAGGTACAAAGCCTTGCCTGCTCGCAATGTGATACGCAGGTGACGGGGTCTTTCCCCTTGCCTGAGCTGCTGCAGCTTAATGAAGAGGAGCAAAGGTTTGTCCTGGAATTTATCAGGAGCAGCGGGAGCCTGAAGCAGATGGCGGAGCAGCTGAAGCTGTCTTATCCGTCAGTAAGGAATATCCTGGATGATATTATAGAAAAGCTGAATGCGACTAAAGCCGGAACAAAGAAGAAATGAAACAGCTATTGTTTAATCCTTTTATACGTATTGCCGGTGCCCGCTCCCTGTTGCTGGGCTGGCTGCTGATGCTGCTCACAGCAGTCATTGCTTATTTCAGCTATTGTCATTTTGATGGTGTGATCGATGCGCATGACGGCTGTGCCGCCCCCTTCTGGATTTTTCTTGCAGAGCCTTTGCTGGCCTGGGGCGTTGCAGTGCTGGTCTTCTACCTTGCCGGTATTATTGTGGCGCGCTCCGGTGTCCGCCTTATAGACATTGCCGGTACCCTGGCCCTGGCGCGTTGGCCTATGCTGGTTGTGGCGATCGCCTGTTTTATCCCGGTTACCGCACCGCGTAATCTTTATGACATACAGCCGTCTGTAATTATGCTGGGCATTGTTATGCTGCCCTTTATTATATGGATGATCGCGCTGCTCTACAATGCGTATAGTATCAGTACCGGGGTTAGGGGCGGAAAAAGAATATGGTCGTTTATCATTGCGCTGGTAATAGCAGAAGCGTTGTCCAAAGCGCTGTTCTTCTGGTTGCTGGCAGACTATATAAGATAGCTGTTTCACTTATTCCTAAATAAATCAGAAATGAAAAGAATGCTTACAGGTATTGCCAGGAAATATATCCCGGCAATGATGATGCTTTTTACCGCAATGGGCGTATATGCCCAGGATATAACCGGCGCCTGGTATGGTGTGCTTGAAGTACAGGATGTACGGCTGCGGCTGGTATTTCACATTATTAAGTCAGGCAATGGTTATTCCGGTACCATGGACAGCCCTGATCAGGGTGCAAAGGGGCTGGAAGTTTCGTCGGTTTCTTTTACGGATAATAACCTCACTGTGGATATGATAAAATACGGCATTCATTATACGGGAAGGCTCGGCGATTCGGGTATTATAGCCGGTACTTTTAAGCAGGGCGGCGCTTCGTTCCCGATGAACCTGTCCCGGGAAGAAATAAAGGAGCCGGAGGTTCCGAAAATCGTAAGACCACAGGATCCGTCGAAGCCTTATCCTTACTATACCGAGGATGTTACCTTCAGCAATAAATCTGCAGGAATTAAGCTGGCGGGAACATTGACCATGCCGGCAAAGGAAGGAAGCTACCCGGCAGTGATATTGATCACAGGCAGCGGACCCCAGAACAGGGATGCGGAAATATTCAATCACCGGCCTTTCCTGGTATTATCTGATTATCTTACACGCCAGGGCTTTGCCGTATTGCGCTATGACGACAGGGGGGTAGCGGCTTCGGGGGGTGTTTTCGGAGAAGCGACATCTGCAGATTTTGCAGCAGATGTGAACGCGGCATTGGAATACCTGCAAAGCCGGAAAGAGATCAAAGAAAAGGAGATCGGGCTGATCGGTCACAGCGAGGGCGGCGGCATCGCCCAGATGGTTGCTGCGGGGAATAAAAATGTGGCGTTCGTTGTGATGCTGGCGGGTCCGGGGTTACCCGGAGACGAAATATTGCTGCGGCAAAAAGCATTGATAGAAAAGGCAGATGGCGTACCTGACGAGCTGACGAAAAAAGGCCTGGAAACCAATAAAGCGCTATTCGATGCTGTTAAAACGATCGACGACGATGCAGCGCTCAAAGCGAAGCTTACCGAGATACTGGCAAAAGCCGTCAGCGAAACGGATGTTCCCGGCGGACTTGATGTAGATAAAACGGCAATTGTAAAGAGCGAGGTTGAAAGCCTTGTTGCTCCCTGGATGCGTGCATTTATCCGGTATGATCCGGCACCGAACCTGCGGAAGATAAGCTGTCCTGTACTGGCGCTTAACGGTGATAAAGATATGCAGGTGCCGGCAAAGGATGACCTGGAGGCTATACGGAAATATATTACAGGGAACGGTAACAGAAATGTGACTGTAAAGGAAATGAAAGGAATGAATCATCTGTTCCAGGAATGCAGCACAGGCTCGCCTTCCGAATATGGGTACATAGAGCAGACCTTTTCTCCGGTTGCCTTAAAGGAAATATCTGGCTGGCTGCAACGGCAGGTGAAATAAATGATATGCTTATATGCTTGACTATATCTATATTTTTAGTTATAGAAAGTAGCTTTTTGAAATCTTCATGATTCTTAAAATTCAATTCACCCCTTCTATACCAAATTTTTGACACTTCAGTACTATCTATTATTTTACCATTAACGCTGATTGAATATATTATTGATTTACTGTCGATTTCTATCGACAAAAGTTTTATAGTCGTATCTGGATATATGATTATAAAGCTAACGCCATAATATTTAAGCCACCTTACAACCTCAATTGTGGTAATATCTGTTTTCTCTGAGATAATTAATACCATCTTAATTACTATTGGTTGGTCAAAGATGTGACCAATATTGGTTTTAGATAAAATTTATGTCGTCTTTCATTGACCTTAGTAATATCTCTTATTGGAAATAGCGTTCCGTCTTCTTTAGACTGCGTACCAAACTCTTGATCTTTTCCCTTATTTACTAAAACTCTATCGGTAAGATAAGCATATTGATTAAGCAGTATAGTGTCCGTATATCTACTGGACTCAATTAATACTTTGATTTTGGACAGAAAATTTTCCTGAATAATAATATCCTCATCAAAATGCTGAATCAGTAGAAATAGAGCGCGGCGACCTTCTTTCCCAATATCCTCCAATGTCGGAAACGGTTGCAAAGAGAGTTCATTTACTAACTTTTGATTGCTGATGTCGAATTCTTTAAGAGCTCTTGTTAACACTTCACACTTGGAATTTTTTTTCAAAAGGCGTTGATACCATATCAGACTTTGCTGTCTTGCAGAAAATTGAACCAATTTTTTATTGAGATTAATATTTTTTAAATGTCGATATTGTAAATCGTAGCTTTCAGTAATTTTATTAGAAGCACTCATCCATCGAGCATTTCCTTTGTAGGAATCATAATACACATCTGTTAGGTTGCAGAAGCTTGTATAATTTTTAGGTAAAAAAATAATTGAAGAATCAACTTCCCCCAATAGTGCATATGCAACGGATGCGGTATAATAAGTATTGTTAAGATCATAGCCTTTTAGATTATTCGACTTTACGTATTGTATGTGAGACAAAGACGTATTTAAGTTGAACTTGACTTTGGCTGTATCAGGTTCGCAAGGTTGGCAGTAGCCATTAATTTGATATAGGACTGCGAAAAGTATTTGACAGCGAAATAATATTTTCAATATAGGAAAAATTTAGTAACCATTCTTAAATGAGTATAGTACACCTTCTCTTTGTGCTGCCCGTCTATTAAGAATGCATAAAATCCTCCGGGGGCAAGTCCCCTTCAATAACGGCCTTTGCAATTAGTTCCTTCAACTCCGGGGAGGAGCCACCAGTGCGCCACATATGCCAGAAAACCAAATCCAGGGTATTCTGACCACCTTCAAAACCGTACTTTATTTTCTCAAAAATGCCAACTCTTTTATAACTAGGAAAGCCATATTCTTTTATTAATGAATCAGGAGTGCCGCGGCTGTCGAATCAGCAGCTTTTACAGACCTTTTTCTCTCTTCACCACTTAATGGGTTTTGGGTACGGACTTTTTGATCGATTGTATATATAGAACCCAACAGTTCCACAGCCTTTGCTCTTTCTCCAGAAAGCCGCTTGGGATACAATGAATCATAATCTTTGGAAACATACTGATATAGTGGTGTATTCTTAATGCTCTTAATAAAAGGAGTATTCTCCAGTTTTTCGCGAGCCTGACCATTAATTGTAATGATATTAAGGAATCGCCTTGCAGAAATCGAATCTTTTGTCAGTAAAGCTGCCCTAAAAGCATTATAAGCGTCTCTCTCGTTCGGATACTTATAATCAAAAGCCGATGTATAAATATCAACTGCTGTTTTAAAATCCCAGGACACTATAACTTTCTCTGCATTATTTCGTAGCGCATAATAGTTAGCTACAGAGTCCGGTAGCTGGAATGCGTTGCTTTTGTAATGAATCATTAAGCACATGATAAAACTACCAAGCAGTGCCGTATTGGGATTGAGTAACGTCATAAGCAGTAATTAAAAGATTATAGATGGCCAGTGGGCGTATCCCACTGGCCAAATGCTATCACATTTTATACCCAAACTTCAGCAAGCAAATTCCAATTTGCATCGTACCACTCATAATGCCTTTTGCCATCTTCATAGGCGTAGCCACAGTCGTAGTAAAAGGTTATATGTTGTCCATTTACCGTGGTGGTGGTTGGGGTTTTTCCATCACCTGAATCAGCGATTTCTTTCACCGCCTCTGAACCTGGTCATTTTCGATTTTTCGATCGGCGCAAACCTGGTTGCATTGAGACTTTCAAGTACCATAAGTAATTGTAAATTTTCATCCCTGTCTTCGCGGTTAGCACGCCTTGGGACAGTTTAGTTCAACGTACACCGGTTTTATCCAGGTTTAGGTGCATCTTCCTGTCTTTGCTGCGCCGGCAAGCAAATATTTTCAATAAGTAAACCCGGGTGGCATCAAATTGACCATATGGTTATAGAACGAGAGAAAGAGAAAACCAAGCATCGGGTCCTCCTTGTGGTCTTTGTGAAATTCAATCCTGGCTTTAAGTTCAGAAAGAGGGTAAAGCCCGACATCCTTCCTGAATTGATTAACCGCACCGATCTCTGTAATCTCGTCTGTGCTGAAATCGCCATTGACATCCTTAGGCAACACCGAATAGTATATTTTCTTCTCACTTTGCCCATCCATATAGAAAGCGTAGTCTTCCGGCACACAATCTCCTTTAGCAACAGCATCCGCGACCACCTCATTCAAATCTTTGCAAAAATTGCCGGTCCGCCATATATGCCAGAACACCAGATCGATGGTGCCATCACCCGGGCCAAACCCATATTTAAACTTTTCAAAAATACCAACCCGCTGATAGGTTGGATACCCAAATGTTTTGATCAGTTTGATGAGTAACGCCGCATTGATTGAATCCGTAGTCTTTACAGATTGGATCTTTTCCTCACCCGTCAATACATTGTCTTTGCGGATGGCCTGATCCATAAAATAGATCGAATCGAGGGCCTTAATATACGCCAGCTTTTCATCTGGCAGAATACGAGGGTATAAAGAGTCGTAGTCCTGGGACGCAAACCTGTATAAGCTTGAACCTTTAATCTTCTTGATAAAAGGCGTATTCTCGAACTTTTCCCTTGACTGCCCGTTAATTGTAATGATATTAAAATATTCTTTTGCCCGAACAGAATCCTGAATCAATACTGCTGTCCTAAAGGCATTGTATATATCCCGCTCATTCGGATATTTATATAAAAACGCTGCCTGATACTTATCAAGGGCCGATTTAAAATCCATATTTATCACATCGCGCTCGGCCGCATTTCTCAGGCTATAATAATTTTTTGCCGAATCGCTTAACCCGATCGCCGTCGCATACTTAGAGCCAAACACGCCCACTACGCATAAAAACAAAAAACTAATGAAAAGAAAAGCAATACGCATCATTAGGGTTTTAACCTTTAGGAAAACCAACCCGGCCGGTGGTTAATACCTAAAGACCGGGTCAGATTTATTTAAGTCCAATACTCGGCCAGCAAATTCCAATTGGCATCATACCATTGAAACTGCCGCTTGCCGTCATCATAACGATAACCACAATCGTAGTAGAAAGTTATCTGCTGCCCGTTAACGGTGGTTGTAGATGGAGTCTTTCCATCACCCGTCTCCTCGATTTCTTCACCATCGCCTCTGAACTTGGTCATTTTCAATTTGTCGATCGGTGCGAACCTGGTTGCATTGGGATTTTCAAGTACCATAAGTAATTGTAAATTTTTATCCCTGTCTTCGCGGTTAGCACGCCCTGGGACAGTTAGTTCAACATACACGGTTTTATCCAGGTTTAGGTGCGTCTTCCTGTTTTTGTAAACTGGAGATACAAATTCCTAAAGCAATTTCAATAAAGGCGGTTTCTGGTAGTACGACCTGACAATACAATTTTACGTAGTCTGCGAGAAAAACGTATATAAACCTTACTAACGGTTCGTTTTTCTTTTCAACGGTCTGGAGGATACAAAATTGCCAATCTGTCGGTAAAATTCCTACCGGTAAAAAACTGGTTTTTGAATTCCTGCATCATTATGTTGCTTCCCCATCCCGGATTGCTTTACTAACGATATCTTACACTGATAAATGGGAAACATAAGAAAGGCTTGCCATTGCCCGTATTTTTAAATTGTTATCGTCTTTTTTAGGCTGTTCTTTAACGTTACTTTTGCAGCACACAATTATTTGTTGTTCTGTAAAAACAAGGTCATATATCACCATAATGACCATGCTGTATTATGCTTAGATATTTATCTGCTATACTGATTATACTTATAACAGCTTCCCGGGGCTACGCACAGACCAGGATCGATATTTCGGGTAAGATAACCGATGGGGCAAATATGCCTGTGCCCTTTGCGGCTATCGGCGTATTCACGCAGGCCGACTCTTCTTATGTAACCGGCACGGCCACGGATGATGCAGGTGGCTTTAAGATAGAGGTATCACCCGCAAACTATTACCTGAAGGTTACTATGATGGGCTATGCCGATGCATTTGCCGAAGTAAAGAAGAGTAAGAAAAACATAATACTGCCTGCTATATTGCTGAAAGATGACGCTGCAATGATCGAGGAGGTCGTAGTGCAATCGGACAAGCCCCAGATGGAGCTGCAGCTGGACAAAAGAGTGTTTAACGTGAGCGCTAACGCTGCCAGTGCGGGCGCCAATGCAACGGAGGTGCTGGAAAATATACCTTCGGTAACGGTTGATGCGGAAGGGAAGGTGAGCCTGAGAGGAAAAGAAAATGTACGTATTATGATCGATGGCAAATTTTCGGGGCTGGCCGCTACTCCCGATGCGCTGCAGCAGCTGCAGGCCAATATGATCGAAAAGGTAGAAGTTGTGACCAATGCATCGGCGCGGTATGATGCGCAGGGCGAGGCGGGTATCATCAATATTATCCTTAAAAAGAACAAAAAGGCAGGCTGGAACGGGAGCATTAATGCCAACGCTGCCTATAACCCGCAGTTCGGCGGCGGCTTTAATGTCAATTACCGCAAGGGCAACCTGAACCTGTTCGGTAATTATGGCATCAGCCATCGCGACCAGCCCGGTACCAGCCATACCTACCAGCGTTACAGGGGCGCGGACACTTCCTTTACTTATGCGCAGGAGTATAAACATACAAGGAAAAAACTGGCGCATAATGCTATGGCGGGTATGGATTACAGCTTTAACGAACGCAATACCTTATCGGCCTCTTTCCTGGTCAGTACAGGATTGGGTGATAATTTCTATAAGCGCCGGTACAATGATCTTGATGACAATGACCAGCTGACCGGTTACTCGGTCAGGAATGAAAGCCAGAAGGAGATAGAAGATTTTTACGAAGGATCATTATCCTACAAAAAGACCTTTGCGCGCAAAGGGCAATCCTGGAACGTTGATGTCAAATGGTCTTCTGACCAGGACCTGGAGCGGTCGTCTTATGATGAGGTAAGCACCTACGCGCCAGGTACGCAGCTGGAGCGTTCTTCCGTCAGCACTCATGAAAAGATGACCCTGATCCAGAGCGACTATATCCATCCCATATTTAGCGAAGGTAAGATCGAAGCCGGTTTCCGCTCTACCCTGAGGCATATATCCAATGAATTTGCTTTTTCGCAGCTTTCAGGGGATGACTATGTTTATCCGCCGGCTTTTAATGACCGCTACCGCTACCTGGAAAATGTGCATGCAGCGTATATAATGGCCGGTAATAAGTTTGGACAGTTTTCCGTGCAGGCGGGATTACGTGGTGAGCTTTCGGATATAACCACAAAGCAGGAATCAAACGATAAGAAAAACAACAGGACTTATTTCAACCTGTTTCCCAGCCTGGCGCTGAGCTATGAGCTCAGCCAGGGCAATAACCTCCAGCTAAGCTATAGCCGCCGGGTAAACCGCCCGGACCAGTGGGACCTGCTGCCCTTTACCAAGTTTGGCGATAACAGGGAAATGATGCTGGGTAACCCTTATTTAAATCCCGAGTTCACGCATTCACTGGAGGCAGGGTTTTTACGAACCTGGGATAAAGGTTCCTTATTGTCCAGCATTTATTACCGCAATACCAGCAATGTGATACAGCGCCTGCGTTCCATAGATGATGAAAGCGGGCTTATATTGCTGCTGCCCCGGAACCTTTCCCGGGAAAATTCCTATGGTTTTGAGTTTAATTTCAACTACAGCTTCTTTAGCTGGCTTAAATTCAACTCCGGGCTGAACCTGTTCCGCAGGCAAACCTCCGGAGTATATGAAGGGACAGACCTGAGCAGCGATGCCTTTACGCTTACCAACAGGAGCGCGCTCAACGCAACGATCGCCCGTGTATGGAAAGTGCAATCCAGCTTTAATTACCGTGCGCCACAGAAGACTACACAGGGCCGGCAGCTGAGCGGCTATTTTATGGATATGGCCGTTTCCAGGGATATACTGGAAGGAAACGGAACGATAGTATTCAATATACGCGATGTGTTCAATACAAGACGCTGGCGCGGTATAACGGATACCGACGAGTTTTATACGGAAACCAGCATGCAATGGCGGCCCAGGTCCTTCCAGCTCAGCTTTACCTATCGCTTTAACCAGAAGCCGGGCCAGGAGCGCAGCGGGGCAAGCAATTTTGAAAACGGAATGGAGGGATAGTTCCTGTACTGTCTTTATATGCATCAATGCCGCGAACAGGTTCGCGGCATTGATGTTCCTGGCATAAAACTATTTTTCCGCATCGCGCAGCGCCTTGATCTTATTATGGTTTTCCTGCATAGCCGCAGCCTGCTTGCTTACAAGATCCTTTTCCTGCGGCGTAAGCTTATACCCTTCGGAAAGCGCATCATTATAGGCTTTTTTTGTAGCGTCCTCGCCCCGCTCGCATTCTTCGAGAATGCTTTTCCGGTCATTGCCGCTAAAGGTTGCCTTTACATCGATCCAGGCACGGTGCAGGGCACCCAGCGCGGTAGATGTACGGTTTACTTCATCGCCGGCGCCTGCAATATACCCGGCAAGGTCTTCATTGAATTTTTTTGTTTGTTCCACCATTGCGGAAAAAAGTGCTTTCAGGTCTGCATCTCCTGACTGGAGATCTTCAAGCGCCAGCTGGTAACCTTTAATTCTGTCGTTGTTAATCTCGATGAGGTCATTGAGTACCTCTGTGGATGTAGTTGTCATAGCTTTTTCGTTTTAGATACGGAATTGATTTAAGATAAAAGGAACAACAGGTTATGATCTTTGTTATATTAAAAATTTGTTAGACCATTTGTATCGCGGAGCCTGAGCTGGCCTGAGCAAAAAAATATCGGCACTTTTCTTTGATCGTCAAGTCAATTAATACTTTAGGGCCTTAACTGATAACCGAAAACTTATGAAGAAACTGCTACTCAAAGGCCGGCTGGCCTCAGGGTTTTTTATTGCTGCAATGCCTACCATTTCCGCACAAAGCCTTTCCGATTACAGCCATGTCATCACTGCCGCTGCTTATGCACCTTTACCCGGTACCGCCAATGTGCTTGGTACGGGAGATGCTGGCGGAAGCCTGGATGACCAGACGTTTATGGTAACATTACCATTTGATTTTTCGTATAACGGCATTACGGGCAATATCATTTATGTCAGCGCCAATGGCTTTATTGCCCTGGGCGGGGATTGTCCCCTGGTAACACCTGTTTTCGATGGCAGCTCTGACGAGGAAACCGGAATTATAGCGGCCTGCAACGCTGATCTTGTAGGCGCCAGTACAGAGGCGGTTATACGCACAGGTATTACCGGTACTGCTCCATTCAGAAGCTTCGTGGTCGAGTGGACCAATATGGATGAATGGACCAATTACCTGGCTACTTCCGATCCCGAAGCCAGTTCGCTTAACTTCCAGGTCGTTTTGCAGGAAGGCGACGGCATCCCGGATAACCAGTCTGTTGATATAAATTATGGCGCGATGACCGTAGCGGAAGATATTGATGTAACCCTGGGGCTGAGGTCCGGAACAGATGTCAGCCTGCTGACCTCTGTCACGGACTAAACCGTTGCCATCCCGGGCGACTCCTGTACCCTGGATGTATCCGGGCTTTCTGCGGGGGTATACCATATATGTATCGTGTCGGGGTCTTCCCGTAAAATGCTGCAGTTTGTCCGCAGTTAAGCTTTTAACAGGACATTATTAACTATACCGGCTGCTGTTTGTTATAGGAAAAAATACCTTTCTTATGAACTACAGGAAATTATTATCAGGTTGCCTGCCCGGAAAACCGGGCTCATCTGCTCCGGCCTCCGCGGTAGTATTGGCTTTAGCCGGCGGTATTATACTGGGCTCTGTTGTGGCACTGCTTTTTGCCCCTGCAAGCGGGGAAGAGACGCGGGAGAAGCTCAGGGACGGAGCCAGGGACCTGGCCAGCGGCGCCAAAGACAAGCTGCAAAACATGAAGCAGAAGCTGCATGCTGGGAAAGAAGAGCTGGCCGGAAATATCAGCAATAAATTTGCTTCCGGGAAAAATTAATCATATCGCCCTTAAATAAAAGAAGCCGCAGCAATTGCTGCGGCTTCTTTTATTCACCGGGAGCCGGGCTTTTCCTGCTGCCGGCATATAGCTCATACTCCAGCAGACGGCAGTCGATGGTACTGTTATAAAATTCGATCCTGCGTTTTGGTTTAAGGCCGATCCGCTTCGCCAGCTCCATATTGCCGGTAAATATATAGCCGTAGTAGCCCTTGCATTGCTGTTTCAGGAAATCGCCTATCTGCGCGTAAGTATCTGCCAGCATTCCGGTATTTCCCAGGCGGTCTCCATATTCCGGATTTATAACGACTACACCGGCTTGTTCCTGGGGTACTTCAGCTTCCCTGAAATCACATACCTGGCACTCGATCATATGATCCACTTCTGCAACGGCCGCATTTTTCAATGTGTTCTTAATGGCGATATCGCTATAATCTGAAGCAATGATGCGCAGGCCCGGGACCTCTTTTACCTGCTCGTCCAGTGCATTGAATGCTGAGAAATAGACCGCCTCATCATAACCCTGCAGGTGCATAAAGGCATAATTCTTACGGAAAAGCCCCGGCCGCCGGTTGGTCGCTATTAACGCGGCTTCTATAGCCAGGGTGCCGGAGCCGCACATCGGGTTGATAAAGGGGGATGACCGGTCCCAGCGGGTGGCTAATACTACAGACGCAGCCAGGGATTCCAGCATAGGCGCCCTTCCGGGTATTTTGCGGTAGCCGTGGCGCCCCAGCGATTCTCCGGAAGTATCGAGGAATACTTCGGCCTCATCGTTTTTCCAGAAAAGATGGATCACCGCGCCGCTCAGCTCTGCGCCGGTAGCGGGCCTCGTGCCCGTCTTCTCCCGCAGGCGGTCTACGATCGCATCTTTTACCCGTACGTTGGCATACATATTATTATTGATCGTCGGGTGCATTACATTGCTGGTCACGGAAAAATATCCATTGTCCGGCAATATAGTCTCCCATGCTATTACTTTCAGCTCGCGGTAAACATCGTCGGCATGGGCGGCCCTGAATTTTTTCAGGCTGTATAATACCTGGCTGGCACAACGCAGGTTCAGGTTCAGCCGGATACAATCATTGAGCGTACCTTCCAGCGTAAGGCCGGTTATAAATGTTTCTTCGGGCGTAAAGCCCAGCTCCCGCACGTCCAGCTCCAGGTAAGGAGCCTGTCGTTTATGGCAGGTGATGGTTATTCCGGATACCCGGTCGAATGCTAGCATAGAGGCAGTAAAAATAATCTTTTTTGCGCGGAAGACTGTTGCAGCGCTGCAGCTCCGTTGTTGCCGGAGACATCAGCCCTTATTATTTATTGACAAAAATCATTGCCGGAGGCGGCTCTGCAATACCCGTCCCAACGTTAATTTTCCGTTTCGTTTATGCGCAACTTTATCTTAACTTTGTCCGCAATCCGAAAAAATGACCACATTCTATCGGCGATTTAGTTCAATTACTTTACTACACAAATAAAATTGCCTGCGCTAAAAAATGAAAAATTTTTCGTTTGTAACCAACTCGCATCCTACTTATATCGAGTCGCTTTACAATGATTTTTTACAAAATCCCGAACAGGTTGATCCTGAATACAGAAAGTTTTTTGAAGGATTTGATTTCGCGACCTCGAAGGTAAACGGGAACGGCAGTACAAACGGCGTTGCCGCATCACCTGCTTCTTCAGGGAAAACTACCGTCCCGGACGGGCAGCTGGCTAAGGAGTTTGGTGTAGTAGAGCTGATAAAGGCTTACAGGAAAAGAGGGCATCTTATAGCCACTACCAACCCGATCCGTCCGCGCAAGGACCGGGAGCCGCACCTGGATCTGGCCGAGTTTGGCCTGGGTGATGCCGATATGGAGACTTCTTTCGCGGCAGGCCGCTTTATCGGTCTTGAAAATGGTAAGCTGAAAGATATCTTAGCTAAACTGAAAAAAATATACGCGGGCAATATCGGTATCCAGTACACCTATATGAACCGCATGAACGCGCATATATGGGTACAGGAGAACTTCGAAGCGCTGATGCAGGAGCAGTTCAGCCTGGAGGAGCGTAAGCGTATCCTCGAAAAGCTGAACTACGGTGTCATATTTGAAAAATTCCTGAACACCAAGTTCATCGGCCAGAAGCGTTTCGGTCTTGAAGGCGGGGAGAGCATGATACCGGCGCTGGATGCGATGATCAACACATCGGCAGACGGTGGTGTGAAAGAAGTGGTGATCGGTATGGCGCACCGCGGCCGCCTGAATGTGCTCGCCAATATCATGCGTAAAACGTATGACCAGATTTTTTCCGAATTTGAAGGGAACATGCCCGCCGATATGACCATGGGCAGCGGAGACGTGAAGTACCATCTTGGCTTCCGTTCCAATATCAAGTCATTGTCGGGTAAAGATGTGAATGTGCAGCTGCTGCCCAATCCTTCCCACCTGGAAGTGGTAGATCCCATTGTTGCCGGTTTCTCCCGTGCCAAAGCGGATATATTGTATAACAGCGATTATGATAAGATATTACCGATCCTGATCCATGGCGACGCCGCTGTGGCAGGGCAGGGTATCATATACGAGCTGCTGCAGATGAGCAAGCTCAAAGGCTATGAAGTAGGCGGCACCGTTCACTTTGTGATCAATAACCAGATCGGCTTCACTACCGATTTCGAGGATGCACGTTCTTCCGATTATTGTACCAGCCTTGCAGCCATGGTACATGCGCCGGTGCTGCATGTGAACGGCGATGATCCGGAAGCCGTGGTAAAAGCCGCGATATTCGCGATCAAATACCGGCAGGAATTTAACGAGGATATCTTTATCGACATGGTATGCTACCGTAAGCACGGGCATAACGAAGGCGATGAGCCTAAGTTCACCCAGCCGCAGCTGTATGCCCTTATCGAAAAACATCCCAACCCGAGAGAGATCTATACCAAATACCTTATTGAGAACGGTGAGCCGGAAGCACAGCAGATGGCCAAGGCGCTGGAGCAGAAATTCTGGGATGAGCTGCAGGCACGTCTTGATGAAGCCAAGCAAAAGCCGCTGCCCTATACTTACCAGAAGCCTGAAGAGTGGTGGCAGCAATTGCGCAAAGCAAAGGATGAAGATTTTGTAAAATCGCCGGATACTGCTGTAAGCGAAGATACCGTACGAAGCCTGTTCAAAAAGCTGATGCAATACCCGGATGGCTTCAAACCGCTGCGTAAGGTAGAGAAGCTGCTCACAGATAAAACGAAGCTGCTGGAAACAGAAGATAAGGTTGACTGGGCTACCGGCGAGCTGCTGGCCTACGCCAGCCTGCTGGAAGAAGGACATGATGTAAGGCTGAGCGGCGAGGACGTTAAGCGGGGCACTTTCTCGCATCGCCACGCGACGCTGAGGGACGAGCAGACCAATGAAGAGTATAACCGCCTTGCACAGCTGAAAGACGGGCAGGGCGATTTCTATATCTATAACTCGCTGCTGAGCGAATATGCCGTACTGGGTTTTGAATATGGCTATGCCATGGCGAATCCCAATAACCTGGTGCTGTGGGAAGCGCAGTATGGCGATTTCGTGAACGGAGCGCAGATCGTGATCGACCAGTATGTAACCAGCGCGGAGCAGAAATGGGCAACGCAGAACGGCCTGGTCATGCTGCTGCCGCACGGGTATGAGGGCGGCGGCCCGGACCACTCCAGCGCAAGGCTGGAACGCTTTTTGCAAACGGCAGCGGAAAACAATATGTTTGTTACCAATATTACCACGGCGGCCAACTTCTTCCATGCGCTGCGCCGGCAGCTGTTCCTGCCGTTCCGCAAGCCGCTGGTCAACTTTTCGCCCAAAGCTAACCTGAGGCATGCACGTTCCTATTCCGCCATTTCCGAATTTGCCACAGGAGGCTTTAAGGAAGTGCTCGACGATCCGAATATCAGCGATCCGGCCAAAGTGAAACGCGTGCTGCTATGCAGTGGTAAGGTGTATTTTGACTTGAGCGAAAAACAGCTGAACGATAAGCGTGAGGATGTAGCCATCATCAGACTGGAGCAGATATATCCATTGCCACAGCAGCAGCTCAATGCTTTATATGAAAAGTATAAAGCGGCGCAATGGCTGTGGGTACAGGAAGAGCCGCGCAATATGGGTGCAGCCTCTTTCCTCAAAATGAACCTGGAAAATCTCAATATAGGCTATCTTACGCGCCAGGCCAGCGCAGCCACCGCTACCGGTTTTGCCCGCAAGCATGTGCAGGAGCAAAGCATGCTGGTAGACGAAGCATTTGCCATCTAAGATCTGGGCAAAAATTATTCACAGAGCGGGATTTATCCCGCTCTTTTTTATTGGCTGCGATTATTGCAGAAATATCTTCAATTTTAACTTGCTGAATTACTCCCGGAACCCCGTTTATATACCTGCATGTTATATCGTCGCAGAGCCTTTCGGAGCGAGGTTTTTCCATCTTTGCTCTTCCGCTGCTGCTTGTTATTTGTTGGTCTTCTGATCGGCAAAGGCATTAAGTAATTTCCTGTTGTCATTTCGGCAAGCTCAATGACCGGTTTGTATATAGATTTTCCGCAAGCTTAATGACGTGCCTGGGGACTGATCGCAGAGCCTTTCGGAGCGAGGTTTTCCAATCCTGGTCCTTTCTCCGCTGCTGCGGTGAAAACACCGGCAGCTTAAGACTAATGAAATTCTGATAAGAATACCAGGTTCTGTTTTATATAAATCTGAATTTATTTTAGAAAAATCTTTAATTATGGATTTTTTTATTATTTTTGCGCATACGGTTATCAGTTTTATGAAGGCGCGCTCCTATTACTGATAAGATGCTATGCCAATAACCTGCCTGAATTAATAACACAAATAATATTTCAGACATGGTTTTTTACAAAATGATCAGGACGGGCATGGCCCTGTCCCTGGCAGGCCTTACTATGCTTGTGGCCTGCCGTAAAGAAATAGATACTGCTGCCCCCGCGCAGCCACGGGACAAGCAGCTGGCCAGCTTTTCCAATGACATTATATCGAAGCGGGCCTGGCTGCGGGAGCAGCTGCAACAGGTGGCTTTGCCTATTGTAAAGCTGGCAAAGCAAAGCGCTTCAGTACGCCAGGGTATTTATGCCGAAGTAAGAAAGGCGGTAGATGGCGAGACAAACGGGCTGGTGGAGCTGATCAGGGACAATGTGCCGCAGCTGGGCAACAACAGCCAGCTGACGGCGGCTTTGCAGGCTTTCGACAACATCGAAGGAACGAAATATTTCCCGCAGGTATTTATCCCCAATTACTATGAGCTGGCCGAAGACGGCAAGACGGGAACGGGTGATATCATCGTTGTGTTCTACGACGGCGATGAAAGCCTGCAATCCGTACAGGGGTATAAGCTCGGTGCCAACGACAGCTGGCAGCCGGCAACAATGATCGACGAGGCTTTTACCGGGCAGCACGAGGTATGGGTCTTTTCGCTCAATGAGCATTTTGAGAATTTTATTGATTACGGCAAAGTGCTTCGTCCTTCGGGACCGCCTGCCCCCAAACCCACCGGTACGCCCCAAAGCCCTTATATAGACCATGTGACCGTAAGGCAGCACAAGGAGAGCATCTTTGCCGGCGGCTCCGATCTTTATATGCGGACCTATACCACCTGGAATACGGCTATGGCGGTAAGCCCTTATAAGCATGCTACCTATGCGTTCTGGGTAAATGATCCCAATAACGGGCTCGACCTGGAGACGATCAGCCGCGCGGATGTGACCAACCGCCAGATTAACTCTGTATACAAGGTCTATATCCCTGATTGGGACCCGGGGCTAATGAATGTAAACGGCGAGCAGGGCGATGTGATGATGTATGTGATGTACGAGAAGGACAGCTGGCCGACGGGGCGGAAGAACACAGAAATTGAGATCAGGGGTTACACATTTAGCATTGATTATCGGTCTGCTGATATTTATTATTCCCAGGGTTTTATGACGCATTATACCGGCGATTATTATATGGATGGCTATGTGCATGACGAGATCGGCCTGAAGTTTAATTCTGAATTATAATTCCTGTTGCAGCCCGTTAAAGACGGGCTGCAATTTCATTCTTACATCTATGTTTTCATATCAGGAATATGTTTTTGCTGTCCTCCTCGCCGCATTGCTTAGCTGCCCGGCCAGCGCCCAGGAAACTAATGCTCATAAAAGCGGCCTGCTTCATATAGAACCGCTGATTGGCAATTCCTGGCAGAGTGAATATTTTCATCCGTTTTTTGACTGGGGCAGGCCAACGCTCTACCCGGTATTATTTCCTTATGACGGCTGGAAGAATACGCAGGGATTTGGGCTGGACCCGGGTGTTAATGCTTATATTGATATAAGTAAGCATAGCGCTGCCGGTATCTGGCTAAACAGCCGGTTACGGTATGATTACGTATACGGATATGGCGGCGTTGGAAGGACTATATATAAAGACAATCATAAGGATTTTCTCGTTGACCTGAATGCCGGATTACAATACAAACTTATTACAAGCGGCGGTCGTAGTATGGACGTAGTGGCCGGCATGACGGTACACCAGGTTGGCAAAAAATATTTTTTTGCCATGAAGCAGTATGGCTGGCTGGATGGCTGGGTTAAATATCAATACTTCTCTTATGATCTGCGGCTGGGTTATGATATTATCCGGTTAGGCTCCGCTTCCTTTATTCATGCCGGTATGGCTGCAAGCTATATTCCTAATGGGCATCCCGCTTATCCCTTTACCGATTTCATGCTGCTGAAAGTATATGCGCAGGTAAAATTTAAAGGGATCAGGGCCAGGATCCGGTAACTATCAAATCTGCTTAGGCAATGACACACTGTTTTAAAATTATTATTGCTATTGTATTACTTCCGGTAAGCATACCCTTATGTGCCCGGGAAGACAGCTGTCATAAAGCTGGTGCATGGCATATAGAGCCGCTCGTTGGCAACTCCTGGCAGAGTGAATATTTTCATCCTGTTTTCAATTTTGGCAAACCGACGGCTTACCCGCTTGCCTTTCCTTATGGAGGGCAAAGGAATACCCAGGGTTTCGGCCTGGATATCGGCAGCAATATATATGTTGATGTCAGTTGTCACAGCGCTATCGGTATATGGCTGAACGGCCGTTTGCGTTATGACTACGTATACGGCTTACGCGGAGGCGCGACCAATCCCAGCTACAAGTATAATGGCAATAACAAAGACTTTATTGCCGATCTTAATTTTGGCCTGCAGTATAAGCTTGCCGACAATAACGACCGCAGCCTGGATGTGGTGGCGGGAATGACCATTCACCAGGTGGGGAAAAGATATTTCTTTGAACTGAAGCAGTATGGCTGGGATGATGTATGGCTCAATTACCAGTACCTTTCTTATGATCTGCGGCTGGGTTATGATATTATCCGGTTAAGTCCCGTATTCAGTATTCATGCCGGTATAGCTACAAGCTATATCCCCAACGGGCATCCTGCTTATCCTTTTACCGATTTCATGCTGCTGAAAGTATACGCGCAGGTAAAATTTAAAGGGATTAAAGCATTTAGAATTTAATATCGTCTGCCTTCTTCCTTTGGGGCCAGGTTGCCTGTCTCCTTCCAGCTATGTATAACGGCAAGTTTCTGCCGATTGTCCTTGTTGTGGTTAGGAATATCAGTTGGTATCATATTCCCCCACGCCTTTTTCATTCCTTCTCCTTTCCACCAGGTGGCGCAGCTGCTCCCTGACGGATGCAGCGTCTTTAATAGCCGTCAGCTCGAATATCTGTGTGCTGCGCTGGGAGGAAATAAGCGAAATATTGCCCAGCCGGAACAGCCGTAGCTGCAGCGGCTCGTACTGGTGCACATCCTTTACACGGTATAGCTCTATTTCAAAGGTGCTGCGGTTAAAGAGCCCCTGGCGGCGTATGATACGCTGGTTGGTAATGGTATAGCTGGCCGATCTTGTCAGCAGGAAACGGTATATGCCGTACAGCAGCGCGATAAGCCCCGGCAGGAGAAGGTAGTTATTGCCAAAACGGGCCGCAGACCATACAGCAGCTGCTATAATTACGAGGATAGGGGCATAATACCTGAAGTTAAGCAGCTGGGAAGAGGTGCCACGCCATACGATCTGCTCTTCCTGGTTAGGCTGTCCTTGTATATTGGGGTACATACGGCTTATTTGCAAACAAAAATATGTATAAGCCGGGTATGGAATGCCAGTAGAAGGGATATTTTTGTTTGCTATAAACAAAAAACGGGGCCATATGGCCCCGTTTTTTGTTATCGATCCGCTCAGGTCAGATCTTATATTCCTTTTGTTTGAATTCCTCAACTTTAGCAGCCACGGTCTCGTTGCTAAGGGCAAAAACGCGGGCACAAAGCACGGCAGCATTGCGTGCGCCGGCTTTACCTACAGCCAGCGTACCTACGGGCAGGCCGGCAGGCATCTGTACGATAGAATAAAGCGCGTCAATTCCACCAGGCAGGCCGCCATCCAGCGGAACGCCGAATACCGGGAGCGATGTATAAGCGGAACATACGCCAGGCAGTGCTGCAGCCATACCGGCAGCAGCGATCACGGCGCCGAAGCCGTTGCTTTTTGCATTAACCATCAGGTCGCGTACACGGTCGGGATTGCGGTGGGCCGAAGCTACGATCATTTCGCTTTCGATGCCAAACCAGTTAAGCCAGTTCTGGCTTTCCTGCATCACACCCTCGTCGGATTTGGAACCCATGATAATCATTACTTTCATATTGCTGTATTTTTTTCGTTAGAGGCTGCAAATTTAAGGCAGAAATGTAAAATCCAAGAGTAAATCCTGTATTAAGTCTGTTATTGCTTGCTTACCTTAATACCAGTGCTTTGTCTGCCGTCTGAGAGCCGCAGCAGGTAAAGGCCGTTGCTGAGCCCGGATAAAAATATCCTGGTGCTGCCTTTAAAACTGCCTGTCGCCAGCTGCCTGCCGCTCAGGTCTGCCAGGCTGAAATCAAGCTGTCCGGGGCTTGTTGCCCGGATATCGAGGAAATCGGCGGCCGGGTTGGGATATACGCTGAAAGCAATCTTCCCGCCGGGCTGGTCCAGCGACAGCGGTTTATTGCTGTTCAGCACGCCTATAGCATCCAGGTCAAATCCTCCCGAAGGATAAACGCTCGGATAGGGATCGTTGATTACATGGCCATCCTTGTCATAACCGGCATAAGCGGGGTCAAGGCTGCCTACAACATCAATAAGCCTGATATGGGTAATATTATTGACATCCAGGCCAGGGATATCTTTCAGCTCTTCCAGGTCAAAAGGGGTACCATACTGAACCTTGTATTTGCCGGCCAGGTTATTGACAAGCCGGGCATCCGAATAGGTAAAATTGTCGGACTGTAAGGTATCCTGGATATTACAGGTTGCGGGGAAACGGGTAAAGTTTATGCCATCGGAGCTTACTTCCACGAAGGCGAACTCGAGATAAGCCATTGTATCATTCAGGGGATCGGCAAAACCGTTCTCAAATATGGCGAAATCCGGCCCCGGCCCGTTTTTAATGGTATGCTCAAAGGTGATAACGGCATTGCCGCCATCGCCCAGGCTTAATATATTGCCGTCGGGATAGCCGACCGGCGACAGGGAATCGCCATAGGTAGGGTAGCCCAGGCTTATGTCCGCTATATCCAGCGGGCCGCGTTCAAAGCTTGCGCCGGATGCCCATTCGACAATCCGTTCATCAGTAAGCTGAATGCCCTCATGTCCCGCTACCGGCGCCTGTGGGGCAAACTGGGCCCATATACCGGGGCAGGGTAGGGATAAAGCCACCAGGAGATATATTTTACGCATGATACTGTAATTTGTTTAAAAGTAAGCCTGTACAAGCATTACAGGCTTACCTGTTGGTTAATTGATCTTTATAAAGCGGGCAATTCCCGTTTGCCTGCTGCCTGGTACGGTTACCCGGAGCAGGTAGTTGCCTGCAGGCAGGCCTGAGATATCAATATTCCGTACCTGCTCTTCAGCAATCAGCTGTTTGCCATCAATTCCGTATACCACGGCATTTATTGCAGCAGGGGTATTGATATGCAGGATATCAGTGGCCGGGTTGGGGCTTACAGATACTGCGGCCAGGGATATCTGCTCCAGCGACGATGGTTCCTGGGTACTGAAGGAAACGGTATCCCACCCGGAATAGCTTCCGTCCCCGCAGGCGGCACGTATATGCGCATAGTAGGTTGTAGCGGGCGACAGCTCCTCTGCATTATAGGTATCGGCTGTAATCGTCTCAGGTGTGCCTTCCGGTGCAAGTGTTGCCGATCCATCTACGGCAATCTCATAGCCGGCAGCGCTTCCCTCCCAGGTAATGGTTGCGCTTGTTTCCGTAATGCCGGAAACTGCGAGCATTCCCGGTACCGGGCAGTCTGGTGTGGTGGTAAGGTTGTCGATGGCAAAATAGAAAGGTGTAAAGTCGTCAGTAGATACAACCTGGAAAGTAAGGCTGTCCACATGCCCGAGAGCGGCCAGATCCATCCATTCCCAGGTCTTTACCAGGATGGTATCATCTGCCGTATAGCTGGCCAGTGTAAAGGAGACGCTGTCCTCACTTTGTACCCCTTCCAGAAAGCCCCTGACGATAAGGCGATACGAATCGCCTGCTGAATAGCTTTCTTTCATATAATAATAGGCATAAGTAGTATTGGTGACATACATGCCGGATACTATATTCCCCTCGGCGGCGCCTGTAAGCCTGGCGCCTATCTGTATGCTTTCGGTAGGGTTATCCGGCCAGTCGGCATTGGCATAAGCCACGCCATAGTTTTCAGAACCGTCATAGCCACTGCCGGCTATAGCCGCCTTATCATTGGTAAAATCCTCGGTAGCGGTATCCACGATATTGGTATAGTTAAACGCACCATATCCGCCCCATGCTTCCCGTGCACCGTGGAAGATCACATCACCGCTGGTAAAGGTATAAGCGCCGGTTTCCGCCAGGCCCGAACAGTAGTCCGTATTCTCTCCCGGAAGCTCCAGGTCATCAAAGGTACTTAAGGTCTGCGCATGTGCAACGTTTGCCAGGAAAAGGGCTGCTGCAAGAAATGTTTGTAGTTTGTATTGCATAATTAGAGATTAAACTGCTTTGGAAAGCCCGGGATACAAAAAACAACAATTGCAGGATTGCCTTAGTGACAATAAGTATTGATGCTCTAAGCTTTTATTCCCGAAAGCTTTTGAAACTGAAACCGAAAAGGCAGGTCTTCTGACTTGTGTCTTTACCAGTAAGGCCTTCCCGTATTTACAACAGTGGCACGTAGATCTGGTAAATTCCTTGCTGATCAAGGACTGACACTTACAGCAGCGGGTACTGTTCCGGACTTTCACCGGTATTCCCTTTTAATTTCCCTGGGTCAATAATGACAGAGGAAAACCCTTTTGCCGGCGAAATTACTATAAAAGCGGTAAAAAGTCCCTGCCTGGCAATAAAATAAGTTGCTGTAGGTTAAAAGCCGGGTCCGGAGAAATAGTAAAATGTTATATGCTTATTTAAACTAAAGAGGAGGAAATGTTGTTCTTTGTAACATTCTTTTAATCTAATTTTGACCCGAAAACGGATTTGGTCGAAAAGTTATCGCTGTCAACCTTCATTTTCAGCCGTTTTATATTTACCGAAAATCAAAATCGATTTACCGAAAAGGAAGGAAAAATTAAACAACTGTTTATATTTTTGCGGAAAATTAATAATTACCTAATAACTATTTCGAACGTCAAGTCAATAAATCAATAACTAAATCGATCCTGTATGGAGTATCAAGTTCAGAATGCTGAAGGAAAATTAGGCGTTCTTATCCCTGGCCTGGGAGCCGTAGCAACAACATTTATAGCAGGTGTTGAGGCCGTGAAGAAAGATCTGGCAAAACCTGTAGGAGCCCTGACGCAGATGGGTAATATCAGGTTAGGTAAGCGCACTGAAAACCGCTACCCGCTCATTAAGGATTTCGTTCCCCTGGCCAATCTCAATGACATTGTCTTTGGCGGATGGGACGTTTATGAAGATAACGTGTTCGAATCAGCCATGAATGCAAAAGTGATCGAGCCGGTCATGCTGCATGCCATAAAGCCCGAACTTGAGGCCTTAAAGCCGATGAAAGCGGTATTTGACCGTGAGTACGTTAAAAACCTGGATGGCAATAATATCAAGACGGGCGCCAATAAAATGGAGCTGGCCGAGCAGCTGATGGAAGATATTCGCAATTTTAAGGAGCAGCATAATTGTAACCGCGTTGTAATGGTATGGTGTGCTTCTACTGAAAAATACACGGAGCAGGCAGCCGTTCATGAAACGATAGAGGCTTTTGAAGCGGGTCTCAGGAACAATGATCCTGCTATTGCTCCTTCTATGATATATGCTTATGCGGCTATCAAAATGAATGTGCCGTTTGCGAACGGGGCGCCCAATCTCAGCTGTGATATACCGGCGCTGGAAAACCTGGCCAAGGAACTGAATGTGCCTATCGCCGGTAAAGATTTCAAGACAGGGCAGACATTAATGAAAACCATTGTGGCTCCTGGACTGCATGCGCGCGCGCTTGGCGTAAGGGGATGGTTCTCTTCCAACATATTGGGTAACCGCGATGGCCTCGTACTCGACGACCCGGATAATTTCAAAACAAAAGAGGTGTCCAAGCTAAGCGTACTGGAAGAGATTTTCAAGCCGGAAGACCAGCCTGATCTGTACGGAGACTTATATCATAAGGTACGTATTAACTATTACCCGCCACACGGTGATAATAAAGAGAGCTGGGACAATATCGATATTTTCGGATGGCTGGGCTACCAGATGCAGATCAAAATCAATTTCCTTTGCCGCGATTCTATCCTTGCTGCTCCAATTGTACTTGATCTTGCTTTATTCATGGATCTTGCGCAGCGCGCAGGTATGGGCGGTATCCAGGAATGGCTGTCGTTCTATTTCAAATCTCCGCAGACCCTGCCTGAACTGAAGCCCGAGCATGATATATTTAAGCAGCTGATCAAATTGCAAAATACGCTTCGCCATATTATGGGCGAAGACCTGATCACACACCTGGGACTTGATTATTACCAGGATGTGGTAGAAGTGCTTTCCTGATAAAAAATACGGCCGGGCTCAGCCCGGCTGTATCATGTTTCGTTTGTGAAAAGGATAATTCTCTTGTTCTCCCTAATGCGGGAGCACAGGTAACCTGCAACCCTACCAGAAATAAGCGCACAGAACGCTTATTTTAATTTGAACATTCTATGATCAGAAAAACAGGCTTTTTATTAGCCTTATTGATGAATGCCATTTTTGTGCTCCATGCGCAGACGGTCGTAAAAGGAAGAGTTACAGATGCTGCCACAGGCGCTCCCATGCCCTTTGTGACAGTGGTGCTGAAAGGAACCGTAGAAGGAATGAATACAGACGTGAATGGCGAGTATTCTTTGCAGACAAATGAAAAAACAACACAGGTTGAGTTTTCTTTTGTCGGCTATATTACCGCTACCCGGCAGGTAAAGCAGGGAGAGACGCAGACATTGAATATCGCCCTGATGGAGGATAAGCGGATGCTGGATGAGGTGGTAGTGAAGCCGAAAAAAGAAAAGTACAGGAATAAAAACAATCCTGCTGTAGAGCTGATCAGGAAAGTGATCGCCAATAAAGACAAGAACAGGGTATCGAGCTATGACTATGTTTCCTACACGGAATATGAGAAAATGCAGATGGCTATCAGCAATACAACAGGTGGCATCAAAAAAAATGCCCTGCTGAAAAAATACCAGTTCGTGCTGGATAATGTGGATACGACACGGTTTGAAGGAAAGGCATTGCTGCCCCTTTACCTGGAAGAAAATATAGCCCAGAAGTACCTGAGGAAAAATCCTGAGAAAAAGAAAACGATTGTAAAGGCGAGCAAGCATGTAACCTTTGACGAAAGGTTCATTAATAATGAAAGTATCTCCAGCTATATGAAGCATCTTTACCAGGATGCCGATATTTATGAGAACAACCTTTATATCATTACAAATTCCTTCCTGAGCCCTATTGCCGATATGGCGCCTACGTTCTATAAATTTTATATAACGGATACGGTTATGGCAGACGGGATCAAGCTGGTGGAATTGTCCTTTTCTCCCAGGAATAAGAACGACTTTTTATTTACGGGTAAGCTATACGTGACGCTGGATGGCAACTATGGTGTGCAAAAGGCTGATCTGAATGTAGGGGAGGATGTAAACCTCAACTGGGTTACCAGCCTTAAGCTGACGCTTGATTTTGAGCGCAGCACCGATGGAAGGTACCACCTGAGCAAAAATGATATCCTTGTTAATTTTGGCCTTTTCCAGGGTAAGAAAGGGATCTTCGGTGAGCGGTCGGTTATCATTAAGGATTTTGATATCAAGACCCGGCCCGACGACAGCGTCTTCCGGGGCAATGAGCTGGTGATGGCAGACAGCTTCAATAAAAAATCTGATAGTTACTGGCTTGAGAACAGGCCGGAAGCGCTTACCGACGCAGAGGCAAAGACCTATAAAAACATTGACAGCCTCAACAACATGAAATCCTTTAAGCGCCTGCTGGATTGGGGTAGCATGTTCATTGCCGGCTACAAAATGCTGGGACCTGTGGAAATAGGGCCGGTGAGCACCTTTTACAGCTTTAACCCGGTTGAAGGTTTCCGCCTGCGTTTTGGCGGCAGGACCACACCCTACCTGAGCAAAAGATATTTCTTTGAAACTTATGCTGCATATGGCTTTAAAGATGAACGATGGAAGTTTTTCCTTGCCGGAACCTATTCGATCAATAATAAAAGTATTTATACCTACCCGCTTAATTATATACGTGCCAGCTTTCAACGGGATACCAAGATACCGGGCCAGGACCTGAAGTGGATACAGGAAGACAACTTTCTCTTGTCTTTTAAGCGGGGGGTAAACGATAAATATTTATATAACGACCTGTTCAAGCTGGAATACGTGTTCGAGTTTGGTAACCATATGGCTATCCGTGCGGATTTTTCCCGGCTGAAGCAGGAAGCTGCCGGAGGGCTTCATTTTATAACCAATACAGATAATATTGCCGATACGATACCTACCGTCACCACTTCGACCATTGGTCTCGAGTGGCGCTGGGCGCCTAATGAACAGTTCTTCCAGCGTAAGCTGTTCAGAACCCCGATCCCGAATGCATACCCGATCATTACCGCGAGAATGGACCTGGGACTTAAAGATATTCTGAACGGACAATACGACTTCCAGTCTTTTAACCTGGATGTGTATAAGCGGTTCTATCTTTCCCAGCTTGGGCTTGCGGATATAATTGTAGGAGGCGGTTATATTTTTGGCCAGGTGCCGTATCCTTTACTGGAGATAGCCCGTGCCAACCAGACCTATGCCTACCAATTGCCATCGTATAACCTGATGAACTTTCTTGAGTTCGTGAGCGATAAGTATATCAATGTGAACATTGATTACCACATGTACGGATTTATCTTTAATAAAATACCCTTGTTCAAGAAGCTGAAATTACGCGAGGTAGCGAGCTTTAAGCTGTTGTATGGCGGTGTAAGGGATGAAAACAGGCCGGAAAATAATAAATCATTGTTTGCTTTTCCTACTGATAAATATGGCAATACCAGCACTTTTTCCCTGGAAGAACAGCCATATATGGAGGGAAGCGTGGGTGTAGAAAATATCCTTAACCTGATCAGGGTAGATGTGGTGAAAAGGTTTACCTACCTGGATCATCCATATGCGCCTAAGATCGGGATAAGAGCGAGGATAAATTTTGACTTTTAGTGAAGCGACCTATATGAACTATGCAATAATAGCAGCGGGAGAAGGGGCAAGACTTGCCGAAGAGGGGAGCAAGGTACCCAAGCCGCTGGTGGAGCTGAATGGCACGGCGCTGATTGACCGGCTGATCGATATATTCCTCAAAAATGACGCTGAGGAGATACATATTATCATTAACGAATCCTCTGTAGCCCTTAAGGAACACCTCAAGAAACGGCAGAGCGATGCCCCCATAAAGCTGGTGGTGAAATCTACACCGGACTCCCTGCATAGCTTTGGGGAGTTGATACCGCAGATAGGCGGTAAGGATGTATGTCTTACCACTGTAGATACAGTGTTCAGCGACCGGGAATTTTCAGTTTATATAAAGGCATTCAGGGCGGCACAACACCTGGACGCCATGGCGGCCGTTACCACTTTTGTGGATGATGAAAAGCCATTGTATGTGTCCACTTCATCCGGTATGGATATAACAGCCTTTAAAGACAGCAATACCGCGAACGACTGTAAATATATATCAGGTGGTATCTATTGCCTGCGTAAAAAGGCTTTCGATTCTGCTATAAATACATTGAAAGAAGGTAAAAGCCGGATGAGGGACTTCCAGAGAAGGATGATAAAGGATGGCCTGAAGATAAAGGCCTGGGATTTTTCTAAAATAGTAGATGTGGATCATATCCACGACATACGTACCGCGGAAGAGATGCTGCGGCAATATACAAGCATTTAACAGCGTAACAATACATGATATCACTGGCAGGAATCAGAAGGAATGTGGAATTTTCTCCTAATCACAGGGGGAACGACAATGCTATTTATTTATTGACAGCGGAGAAACTGGAAGCATTGGGCTGCCATGTCGTTCACTATACCGAAGATGAAATATTGAATGCGGCTGACATTAAAGAGGATGCTGTTTTTACCATGGCCCGCAGTAAGAAGGTAGTGCGCAGGCTTCAGCAATGGGAGCAGGAAGGTAAAATTGTGGTGAACTCCGCGATAGGAATAGAGCAGTGCTACAGGACCAATATGACCAACAGGCTGGTGGAACAAAACGTACCTTATCCGAAAAGCGTCATTGTCAGCACTGAAAACCCGACGGAACAGACATTCAAAGTACTGGCCGATGCGAATTTCTGGATCAAGCGGGGTGATTTTCACGCTATCCATAAAGAGGATGTAACATTTGTCAAAAGTATTGAAGAGGGGATAGAGATGCTGGAGGAATATGCTTTGAGAGGAATAGAAGAGGCGGTCATATCCATTCATCTGCCGGGAGACCTGGTAAAATTCTACGGCGTTGCCGGTACGGATTTTTTTTACTGGTTTTACCCCAACGAGGCCCATCACAGCAAATTTAATAATGAGCTGGTGAATGGAAAGACAAAGAAGTATTTCTTCGACCCCGATATGCTCAGAAGCTTCAGCCAGGATGCTGCTGACGCTTTAATGGTAGATATTTACGGCGGAGATGCCGTAATCTCACCTCATGGAGACATTCACATCATTGATCTGAACGACTGGCCGAGCTTTGCTCCCTGCAGGGAGGAAGCGGCGCATCATATTGCACAACGCATTTACCAGAAAGTATTCGCGATTCATGGAGAATAATACGGAAAAGATAACATTCGAGTCGACACTGAAATCTTCAGATACCGAAGAGCTGATCGACATATATTTTTACCGGCCTATCGGTTTCAGGCTGGCATTAATGTTCCGTTACCTGCATATAACGCCTAACCCCGTTACCTGGGCCAGCATATTCATCGGTATAGCATCGGGTGTTCTTTTCTATTACCAGGATATATACCTCAATATACTGGGAATACTGACGCTTATGCTTGCCAACGCGCTGGACAGCGCAGATGGCCAGCTGGCGCGTATGACCAATAATAAAAGCTTATTCGGGCGGCTGCTCGATGGTCTTGCCGGTGCGTTCTGGTTCATCAGTATTCATATAGGCGTATGCCTACGGCTGCAGGAGCAGGGGTGGCCCTGGTGGATATGGCTATTGGGCATAGGCTCCCTGCTGGCCCACATGATCCAGGCGCAGCAGGGAGATTACTACCGCAATGTTCACCTTTACTTTATTAAAGGAAAGGCGGGGAGCGAGCAGGACAACAGCGAGGATCTGCGTAAAAAAGTCGAATCGCTATCCTGGTCCGGAAATTTTGGCCAGAAGGCTATGTACACCTTTTACCTGGGGTATACCGGCAGGCAGGAGCAGCTGGCGCCCAACCTGTTTAAGCTGATGAGGGAGATAAGACGGCGTTATAAGGAAGACCTGCCACAGTGGCTCGTCACCGAGTTCAGAACGATGAATAAGCCATTGATGAAGTATACGAATATTGTCCAGTTCAATACCAGGGCTATAACCCTATTCATTTCTGTACTTATAGATAAAATATGGCTGTATTTCCTGTTTGACCTGGTTGTACTCAATGCCGTCCTGATCTATATGATATGGAAGCAGGAAAAGATCAGCAGGCATTTCTATAATAAATTACTTAATACTCCTGTACCGGAGCAGGCATAGTTCATGAAAAAAACCAGCAGGTCCAATACTGTTTTTTTTATTATCGGGCTGATCATTCTTGGCTATATGATATACAAGATTGGTATAGACACGATATGGGCGAATATTGTCAAGACCGGGTGGTGGTTTGTTCCTGTCATTGGCAGCTGGCTGGTGATCTATGCTTTGAATGCGTTGGCGCTGAAGGAAATTATCTATGAGAAACACCTGCCCGCTACGAAGATCCCTTTCCTCCGTGTGCTGAAAGTGACCATCAGCGGTTATGCTATTAACTATATTACGCCTGTAGCCCCGCTGGGAGGAGAACCTTACCGGATTATGGAATTCAAAGACCGCCTCGGTATCACGAAAGCTACTTCATCCGTACTCCTGTATACCATTATGCATATGTTTTCCCATATCGTATTCTGGCTGGTGTCGATAGGGCTTATACTTTTCGCATTTGATCTTACTACCCAGCTGCTGGTAGGTTGCAGCATTACGTTCCTGGTGTTTACCTTACTGATTCTTTGGGTGATCAGGATGTATAAAAAAGGGTTAACTGTTACAACCTTCAGGGCATTGGCAAAACTACCTTTCCTGCAGAAGCGTGTCAACGGCTTTATTGATAAAAACCATAAAAATTTTGAGGAGATCGACAGGGATATACTGGAGCTTTTCTCCGAAAGGCGCGGTACTTTTTATGCTTCGCTGTTTTATGAGTTCCTGGCAAGGGTGGTAGGCTGCTTTGAGATATATTTTGTTGCGGTAGCAATAGGCGCTAATATTTCAGTGATCGATTCCCTGATCGTCAGTTCCGGCTCTTCGCTGTTTGCCAATATGCTCTTCTTCTCACCTATGCAGCTGGCTACCCGGGAAGGAGGTTTTGTACTGGCGGTGCAAAGTCTTGGCCTGGCAGCGGGCGTGGGAATATTTATCAGTTTGGTAACACGGATCCGGGAACTGGTTTGGATTTTAATCGGATTATTGTTAGTAAAAATCAAAACGAATTAAAGATGATACGTGGTGTTCTGTTAGATTATGGCGGTACAATAGATACCAATGGAGTGCACTGGGGCGCTGTGCTCTGGAAGGCTTATGAAGACAATGGTGTGCCGGTAACCAATGAACATTTCCGTGCGGCTTACGCCTTCGGGGAAAAGGCGCTGGGTACCCGTCCGCTGATCATGCCCGCGCATAATTTTCATGATGTGCTGCGGATCAAAATTGAGGAACAGTTTTCTTTCCTTCTGGAGCACAGCATGCTGGATAATGATAGCAGGAACAGTCTTTACAAGGAAAAAATAGCAGACCAGACTTTTACGTTTGCCAAAGAGAAGGTCGCGGCCGCAGCTCCCGTTATTGAATACCTGAGCGAAAAATATCCCCTGGTGCTGGTGTCCAACTTTTATGGGAATATCAGCACTGTTCTGGCCGATTTTGGACTAAGTAAATATTTTAAAACCGTAGTGGAATCTGCAGTAGTAGGCGTCCGTAAGCCGGACCCCGGAATATTTACCTTAGGCGTCAAAGCCTTATCCGCTCCGGCCTCGGAGCTGGTAGTGATCGGCGATTCTTATACTAAGGATATAGCTCCTGGTAAGAAGGCCGGCTGCCAGACGATATGGATCAATAAGACGGGCTGGGGGGATGACCCGGCAGATGTTTCGGCCGCAGATAAGACTATAAGCGATTTCGGGGAATTGAAAAAGATACTATAGCCATGCAACAGACAACGAAGGATGAGCAAATGAAAAAGCTGATAATTGAAGCGGCTCAGAAGCTGTTTCAGCAGTATGGCTTGTCCAAAACCACGATGGAGGATATTGCCAAGTTTGTCGGGAAAGGGAAAAGCAGCCTGTACTACTACTATGCTACGAAAGAACAGATATTTGAAGCTGTCGTGGAAAAGGAAAAGGAAGGTATTGAAAGGGAAATAATAGCAGCGGTTAATAAGGAAGTGACAACTCTTGGTAAGTTCAGGGCATTGGCCCTGGCGAAATATAAAGAGATCAGGAAAAGGCGTATAACTTATCAGCTGGAAACAACATCCGAGCTTCCGGAAAAGATATGCCTGTACAATATCATCCGCCAACGCTATGATGAGGCGGAGCAGGCCATAGTAAAATCCATCTTGCAATATGGCCTGCAGGAAGGTGAAATATCCTGCGATTTCCAGCATGATCTGCCTTTGCTTACCTCGGTATGCGGCAATACCCTGAGAGGGTTGCAGGTGGAGCTCAGCTTCCTGGGAAATTATAAAGGTAGCGCCGTCAGCCTCATCAACACTACTGTTGAAATACTCATGAAGGGAATGAAGTCCTGATCTTTTATGGTTTATCTTACGCTGTAAGATCGTAACAACACTTATTGATGGTATACCCTGGAGGCAGTAATGAATCCGTTGCCATTTATTTCCAGTACTTCTCCTACGATCATATCCTCTTCTCCGGGCGCCTTTCTCAGGTATTCCATAAATATCCGTTCATCATTAGCCGTAAGCGTAACTACATCGTAGCGCAATCCCGGAATTCGGCTGAAGGCATCTTCCCACCACGCGCTTAAGGCGCTCTTTCCTTCAATCCACCCCTGCGTTTCCGGCTGTCTTGCTTTTAGTTTGGGACTGTAATGTCGTGCCTGTTCGTCGTAAAGGCCTAGTAATTGTTCCAGGTTATGCTCATTAAAGGCCGCGAACCATGCCTCCGCAATGGCGATATTTCTTTCTGCTTTCATTGGAAATTATTTTTCATACAATTCGATAGGAAGCTTATCCGGATCCTGTATAAAAGTAAAACGCTTTCCTGTATGCTCGTCGGTACGGAGCGGCTCAAAATCTATCTGATGCTTTTCCAGGAGCGGAACGCATTTATCAAGATCATCAACTTCAAATGCAAGATGTCTTAAGCCTGTGGCCTCAGGATAAGATGCTCTCTGAGGCGGATCAGCGAATGAAAACAGCTCGATGATATAATCAACTCCCAATGCCAGATCCAGCTTATAAGATTCTCTTTCGGCCCTGTATACCTCGTTCAACACTTTTAATCCGAGTATTACGGTATAAAAATGTTTAGACCGCGTATAATCGGAGCAAATGATGGCTATATGGTGTACTTTATTAAGGCGCAGCATAATTGTCAATGGATAAATGCCACAGCGAATTTATAACAATAAAGTGACCACCCGTTATATAAACGCGTAAATATGCTTATGCCGGCCCGGTTCAAAACCTATCCATCAATATGGAGAAGCCTTCTGTTCAAGAAGCTGTTGCTTTAATAGCTGTATGTATTGTTTTACTGTTGATCAAAGTATAAAGCTGGCTTATGGAATGAGATGGGCGATTCAGCGTGCGTCTATGTTTTTTAGAGATGCTACAGCGCAGAGGAGCCAAACTATGCTATCAGAACATTAAATGTCTTGCGGAAAAAGCGCCAATATTTGTGTATTTCATTCCTGAAACCTTCGCGCGATCGGATCGCCATTAATTCAATTTAAATTTGTATAATGAAAAAAGGTCTTCTTATATTGTTTACGGTGCTTTGCTGTATTCTTATCTCGGAGCAGATGCTGGGCAGAGATGGCAACCTGTTTACAGCGCTTGGAAAAGGTATTGGAGAAGCTGTCGTCCTAACGTTGATTGCGTGGCTTATTCTAGCCGCGTGGAAATGGTTAATTACCCGGGGATAATAGCTAAAATGCTGAATGATTTGTAGGATTATTGAGAATTGACTGTTTTGCATTCTGATGAGTTATCCTGGGTTCGTTTTTTGCGATATAAGGTGAGGAATTAACCAGTATGAATTTTACAAACGATCTGGACACAGGAATGATTGGGTAGACTATTGAAATTATTATCATGAGTATTAAGTTTGAAGCAGGAATTAATATTGTCATTAAAATCCCTAAGGCGACTACGAAAAAAGCGGTTGCTTTTAACAGGTATATTTTGAAGATGGAGTCAAAGAAAAGCCTGTAGATACCCAAGGTTTCCAGAACACAGGAAGTGAAATTTGGTCATAATATTATATGGCTTGACTGTGTGGATAACTATACTCATTCTGACACATGGTTACAGCTTACTGTTCCCGACATAAGCGAGAGGCGACCGACTAGACAAGAATGGCGTTAATCAACTTTGGTACATATTCGATAGCCAGGTTCTTGATCTTGGACAGCTATACATTTCCTTACGCTAATGCCTGGTCAACCTGTAGGCGGATCTAAATCGGGTTTGATTAAAAAATATATTCTTTATAGTAATGCCACACTTCCCGGTTTTGAAAAAAGAAAAGCACCCTGGTATTCCAGGGTGCTTTTGCATTGATCTTTTTATCGATACGGAAATTAATAACCCATATCCATGCCGCCGCCTGGCATTGCAGGTGCGGGTTGTTTTGGTTCTGGCTTATCTGCGATCACGCATTCAGTAGTCAGGAACATGCCAGCGATAGAAGCGGCATTTTCCAGGGCTACACGGCTTACTTTAGTCGGATCGATAACGCCAGCCTTGAACAGGTTCTCATATTTCTCCGTACGTGCGTTAAAGCCGAAATCAGCCTTGCCTTCTTTTACTTTCTGAACGATAATGCTGCCTTCGATACCTGCGTTCTCAACGATCACACGAAGCGGAGCTTCCAGCGCGCGGCGTACGATAGCGATACCGGTAGCTTCATCTTCATTGGCGCCTTTCAGCTTTTCAATAGATTCGATAGCGCGGATGAATGCGGTACCGCCACCGGGAACAATGCCCTCTTCAACGGCAGCGCGTGTAGCGTGCAGCGCATCGTCTACGCGGTCTTTCTTTTCTTTCATTTCCACCTCTGTAGCAGCGCCTACGTATAATACGGCAACACCACCGCTTAATTTAGCCAGGCGCTCCTGCATTTTTTCTTTATCGTAGTCTGAGGTGGTTACTTCCAGCTGTGCCTTGATCTGGTTAATACGGGCGGTGATATCGGCTTTTTTACCTTTACCGCCTACGATGGTCGTATTGTCTTTGTCAATTGTAATGGTTTCTGCCTGGCCCAGGTAACCGAACTCAGCATTTTCCAGCTTATAACCCTGCTCTTCGCTGATAACGATACCGCCGGTAAGTGTCGCTATATCCTGCAGCATTTCCTTACGGCGATCGCCGAAGCCCGGAGCTTTAACGGCAGCGATCTTCAGGGAGCCGCGCAGCTTGTTCACCACAAGAGTAGACAGTGCCTCACCTTCCACATCTTCAGCTATGATCAGCAGGGGGCGGCCGCTTTGTACTACTTTTTCCAGGATGCCCAGGATATCTTTCATCATGCTGATCTTTTTATCGAAGATCAGGATGTAAGGGTTGGACATTTCTACCTGCATTTTTTCCGTATTGGTTACAAAATACGGGTTTAGGTAACCACGGTCAAACTGCATACCTTCTACCACATCCACTGTAGTATCAGTGTTTTTAGATTCTTCAACAGTGATGACGCCTTCGTTGCCTACACGCTTCATCGCCTGGGCGATCAGCTTGCCTATCTCATTGTCGTTGTTGGCAGAGATGGTACCCACCTGCTCGATCTTCTGGTTATCGTTACCAACTTTCTGGGACTGCTTTTGCAGGTTTTCCACTACAATGGCTACCGCTTTGTCAACACCGCGTTTCAGGTCCATTGGGTTGGCGCCTGCAGCAACGTTTTTAAGACCTTCACGGATCAACGCCTGTGCAAGAACGGTAGCGGTAGTAGTTCCGTCGCCGGCCACATCAGCAGTTTTGCTGGCTACTTCCTTTACCATCTGGGCGCCCATATTCTCGATCGGATCCTCCAGTTCTATTTCCTTGGCAACGCTCACACCATCTTTAGTAATGGACGGCGCGCCGAATTTTTTTTCGATCACAACATTGCGGCCTTTAGGACCCAGGGTAACTTTAACCGCATCAGCTAAAGCGTCAGCCCCTTTTTTCATTTTATTACGGGCTTCTGTATTGAAGAACAATTGTTTTGCCATTTTTGATATTTGATATTTTGGTTAGCTAATAAGATATTAACTATGTTTGTTATTAGAGAGGAAAATTAAACGATCGCGAGAATATCGCTTTCACGCATAATCAGCAGTTCATCACCGTCAACGGTGATTTCAGTACCTGCATATTTACCGTAAAGGACAGTATCGCCCGCTTTTACCATTACCGGCTCATCTTTTTTGCCGGGACCGGCAGCGATAACAACGCCACGTTGTGGTTTTTCTTTAGCCGTGTCAGGAATGATAATACCACCGGCGGTTTTTGTTTCAGCAGCAGCTGGTTTTACAATTACGCGGTCGTGCAGCGGCGTAATGCTCGGAGTTGCTTTTTTAGCCATAATTAAACTATTGAATATTTAGTATTTTAAAAATGTACACTATTGCCTTCTTCCGGCAACATAAAGCATTCCACTAAAAATGTGCCAATAAGAGAATATTGTCATTTTTTCAGTTATCCGTCATGGAATTAAATAATACCGATGATTTTGTCAGTAAATATGCTTATCTATGAAAGGAACCTGTTTCATTTTGTCAGCCTGCCCGGATTTTTGTACTTTCGCATTGGAAAACAGTATATATTATCTATGAAACCAGGATTACTGACTACCATATTGATTATAAGCGTTTTAAGTTTTGCTTCAGCGCAACAGAAAGAATTGCCACCTGCCATTCCAGGCCAGGTTTACGGGGAAAAGGTGCAGGAAAAAGGTGCCCTGGATATTGCAGGTTTACCGGCGATCCTGTCCGGCAATGGCAATAGGAAGGAAACAAAGTTAAAGGCGCGGGTTGTTGATGTCTGCCCTAAAAAAGGTTGCTGGATGAATCTTTATATCAATGACAGCACCACGGCTTTTGTCAAGATGAAGGATTACGGCTTCTTTGTTCCCCAGGATATTAAGGACAAAACGATCGTTATTGAAGGCGAGGCCTACATCGAGGAGACCTCCATAGAAGAGTTGCGTCACTATGCAGAGGATGCTAAAAAGACAAAAGAGGAAATTGAGGCAATAGTAGCTCCCGAAAAGAGCATCCGGATCACGGCATCTGGAATTAAAGTTCTGAATTAGAATAATTTACAGCGATATTTTTTTAAGGCCCGGTGAAAACCGGGCCTTTTTCTGTTTAACATGAGCATTGAGAACTTTATGCTGCCGGTATTGTTTTAGCTATATTATCTCATCTCAAAAATGTACAGCTATGGAATATCTGATGCAACAGAACGTGGTTTCCCGTCAGAACAACCTGTTACTTTTTAAAGGTGTTCTTGCTATTATATGGGGTATAACTGCGCTGCTGAATACTGTTTTAAATCCGATGGTGCTTATTTACGGGTTCGGTGCGCTTAATCTCGTAGCTGCGCTGCTTACTTTCGGATATGCCTATATCAACCGTCACCTCAAAATATCCCATCAATGGCTGATCCTGGAGGGGGTGGTAGAGCTGGCGGCCGGTATTGTTTTTCTTATGATGGTCCGTAATGTAACAGAATTTGTACAGCTGATGAGCTACGGTATCATATTTATCGTCACGCTGCAATTTATGTATGGATTTGTGCTGGTGTTGAGAAACCAGATGCAGCCGGTTAATCTTGTAGCCCGGTTTGCCAGTGTTATTGCGGGTACGATAATATCTGTAGGGCTTATGTCGCAGACATTCAGTGTTACCTTGTCCTTTCTTATTATCGGGTTGTTCTCTATCTTATACGGTATCCTGAATATTCAATTTTCAGTAAAGCTGAAGAACGTGGTTATGGGGCATGCAGAGTAAATTTTACCTGCCTGACCGGAAAAAGGTAGGGGGATTGCGTAGCTGGTCCCAGAAATATGCCCCATGGGAGGGGTCAATAATTACCAGCATGAACAGCAGTCCATAAACAGAACCCCAGAAATGCGCGTCGTGATTGACTCTTCCGTCGCCACGGCGCGCCATGTAAGCCGTATAGGCCAGATACAGGATAGCATATAATATACAAGGTATCGGCAAAGAAAAAAACAGGTAAATATTCTGCCAGGGGAAAATATAGATCATGGCAAATACTACGGCGGCAACGCCCCCTGAGGCTCCCAGGGACCTGTAGCCCGTATGGTTGCGGTGTTTGATAAAAGACGGAATACCTGCGATAATAATGCCGGTCAGGTATAATAAAAGCAATTTGTCGCCCCCAATCCCGTAGTTGGGATTTTCCAGTATATCTCCGAAAAAATATAAGGTTATCATGTTGAAAGCGAGGTGCATCTGGTCGGCATGTACGAATCCGGATGTCAGCAGCCGGTAATACTGGGCCGGGCTATGCATTTTTGAGGGCCACAGCAGCAATTCGTTCAGCATCTTTTCATTGCTGAAGGCCAGGAAGGAGATGATCACTGTTATAACGATAAGTATTATGGTCACAGACATATCCGGCGAAAATAAGTAAATCAATCATATAAAGAGGTTTATCTTTGCCGGCACCGGCACAAATAAATGATTGCCGTTTTATTATGAATGTTCTGGAACTGTTTACGCCGGTAAAGGTTTTTGTATTTGACATAGACGGAGTGCTTACGGACGGTATGCTGCATGTCCAGGAGGATGGTGAGCTGCTCAGGAGGATGAATATTAAAGACGGATACGCGTTACAGCTGGCGGTAAAAAAAGGGTATAAGGTCTGGGTGATCTCCGGCGGAAAGACAAATGCGGTAAAGAACCGTTTGAGCAGGCTTGGGGTAGAGGATGTCTATGTTGATGTAAAAGACAAGGTAGCCCTGCTGACACAGAAAATGTCGGAAATTTCCTTAAGGAAAGAAAATGTACTGTATATGGGCGATGATATGCCGGATCTGGCTGCGATGCAGCTGTGCGGGTTAAGAACCTGCCCTTCAGACGCTGTAGCGGAGATAAGGAATATTGCCGATTATATATCGCCTTTTGCTGCCGGCGCCGGATGCGCGCGCGATGTAATCGAAAAAGTGCTCAAAATTAACAATCACTGGGAATAGCCTTCCCGGTCTTATAGCTTAAATAATTTACATTTGTGCCCGATATGAATAAAAAATACTTCCGTGCCTTTAAAGGCCTTTTTATAATTTTCCCCTTTTTATTCAATACCGGTAACGCGTCCGGTGCCGGTACAAAATATTACTTCGATTTTAACGAAAGGTGCAACCAGGCATATGAGGCGATGATGTCCCTGAAAATCAAAGAAGCCAATCTGATGCTCCAGGAAGAGCTGAAAGAACACCCGCAAAACCTGATACCGATACTGATTGCCAATTATGACGATTGCCTGACGCTGCTGTTCAATGGAGATGCCAATGAGTATAAGAAAAGGAAAGGTAACCTGGACAGGCGGATGGCGCTGATAGATAAAGGAGATCCTTCGTCTCCCTGGTATAAGTATGCCAAGGGTTCCCTGTATTTCCAGTGGGCAGCGGTAAGGCTGCGGTTTGATGAATATTTTTCAGGTGGTTCCGAATTTCGTAAATCCTTTATGCAGCTGAAGGACAACCGCAAAAAGTTTCCTTCCTTTAAATATAACCAGGTGCTGCTCGGGCTCGAAGAAGCTATTGTAGGTACGGTACCCGATAAATACAAATGGATAGCCAATATGCTGGGCATGCGCGGTGATGTAAAAAAGGGGACGGCACAGATAGTGGACTTCCTGAACACACGGGATGGCAGGGCTAATGTGTTGAGGGAAGAAGCCATATTTTTCTATGCTTACCTGAAGTTTTTTCTTTTATCAGAACCGAAGGCGATATGGAAGTATTTTGATGAAAGCGACCTGGATTTTAAGAATAATCACTTGTTTGCTTTCATGAAAGCCAACCTGGCTATTGATGATAACAAGGCGGCAGTGGCTGAGCAAACATTGCGCAATATGTCACAAGGCGCCGCTTACCTCGAAGTGCCTATGTTCAATTACCAGATGGGGGTGGCCTTATTGCAGAAGAACGATGGCGGTTGTATTGCTTATTTTCAGAAATTCTTATCCCGTTACCGGGGGCGTATGTTTGTAAAGGACGCTTACCAGAAGATGAGCTTTTACAACATCATTACGGGCGATGTGGAGCAGGCACAATCGTATAAAGAAAAAATATTAAAATCCGGTACAGTACAGATCGATGCGGATAAGCAGGCACAACGCTATGCGCAAGGTAGCGTCATGCCTGACCCGCTTTTGCTAAAAGCGCGGCTCCTGTGCGACGGAGGGTATATGGACCAGGCCCTGCAGCTATTGCAGGGTAAAAAGGTAAATGATTTCAGCAATGAGACAGATAAGCTGGAGCTTACTTACAGGCTTGCCAGGATATATACCCTGACCGGTAAACCGGAAACAGCCATTACTTATTATGAAGCAACAATCAAAGCCGGCAGCTCAAGACCCGAGCATTTTGCCTCAAGGTCGGCCCTTGAGCTAGGACAGATATATGAGCAACAGGGGAATAAAGCTAAAGCCATTGATGCTTACAAGCGGTGCATTAACATGAAAGATCATGATTTTGAATCTTCCATGGAGCAAAAAGCCAAAGCCGGCATCAACCGGCTGGGAGGGAAATAAAAAAAGAATAGGGGTAAACGCTCTTTATGTTGTCTCATTTACAGGAGGTCGGAAAAGATATAACCTAAATACCCCCGGCAACGGGAAAAACTGAATGGAAGCCGGAACCAGTACTGAAATATCTGGAAAAGTATTTGAGCAGGTCTTTAAATCACACTTTAAAGCCTTACATGCCTATGCTTTTACGATTCTTAAGGATGAGATTGTTGCGGAAGATATTGTTCAGCAGGTATTTTACAAGCTTTGGGAGCGCCGGGAGCAAACCGAGATCAACCAGTCTGTTGCCGCTTATCTCTACCGTATGGTTTATAACGACAGCCTGAATTTTATCAAACACCAGAAAGTAAAGGCGGCGCATCAGTCTTATACCAGGCATACCATGAGTGAGGGAGCAGAACATATTTCAAAAAAGCTGGTAGCAAAGGAATTGTCGGTAAAGATACAGGCAGCATTGAATAAGCTTCCGGAACAGTGCCGCACCATTTTCCAGATGAGCAGATTTGAGGAACTGAAGTATAAGGAAATTGCCGACAAGCTGAATCTTTCTGTCAAAACAATCGAAAACCAAATGGGTAAGGCGTTGAAAATAATGAGGGCGGAATTGGCAGAGTATCTGCCTGTAGTAGTCTGGGCGCTCGTAACATCATTTATTTTTTCTGAAATGATTTTTTTATAGCGAAATTTCACAAGCTTGGAAGAAGAAAATCAATATATAATGGACGAGTTGCTGGTAAAATACCTGCTGCGGGAGACGGATGATACCGAGCAGCAGGCTGTTGAAGCATGGTTAAGGGAGCAGGAGGAGAACAGCCGGTATTTTGAAGGATTCAGAACCATATGGGAAGAAAGCAAGCGGCTTTCTGCCACCTCTTCCGTTGATGAAAACGAAGCCTGGGAAAGATTCCAAAGAAAAATCGGTAATAAGCGCGGTGGCGGGGCAATACCTTTGGTTCCGGCAAAGAAAAAATGGTCCCTGGCAAAAGCGGCGGCAATTGCGGCTGTGATAATCGGCGGAGCCTTTGTCGTGTATTTGTTCAGCAACAGGAATAATGATCTTCATTTTGAATCTGGTGAGCAGGTGCTTGCCTGTAATCTCCCTGATGGCAGCATAGTTACCTTAAACCGCAATGCTGTTCTGGATTATAAAAAAGATAGTAAAGACGGCAGGCGCCAGGTACAACTACGTGGCGAAGGCTTTTTTGAAGTTACCCCGGATAAAGCGCATCCTTTTGTGATTGCTGTTGGCGATGTTACTGTAAAAGTAGTCGGTACCTCTTTTAACGTGAAAGCAGGTAGCGATAAAACCGAAATATCGGTAGAGACCGGAGTCGTAGATGTATCGAAGAACAGTCACTCCGTATTGCTGCAACGGAATGAGCGGGCATTGGTAACTCCTAGCGATAAAGCCCCGCGCAAATTCAAAAGCACAGATAATCTCTACAACTACTACAGGTCCAGGGAGATGGTCTGCAACGGCACACCATTGTCCAGCGTTATAGAAATGCTGAATGAAGCTTACGGCGCTGAGATCGTTATCGCCAACCTCGGAATACGGAACCTGCCGCTGAACACGACCATACCTGCCGGCGCTACGCTCGACAATATCCTGGATATGATATCAGGAACCTTTAATATAAGGGTTGAAAAAAAAGGAGGTAATATTCTTCTTTACTGATTTTCTTCAGGAATGCCACTCAAAATAGAATGTGCTGCCATTACCGGGATTACTTTCCAGCCATATTTTTCCCCCCTGTTCACCGACGATCATCTTAAGCAGGTTGAGTCCTACTCCCGTACTGCTTTCGCCTTTGGCGACATTTGTCCCTGTCGAAAAAAGATCGAATATTTTACTGCGGTTCTCTTCGTCAATACCGGGGCCGTTATCTTTTACATAAAAGCAATAAAGAGGCATGTCTTCTTTTATCCCGATTTCCCGTTATCTGCGGCACTACCTGCATCTGGCGCTCTTCCGGCAACATTGCCTTTAGTACGCATCAATTTGTTGTTTTAGAAGAAGAAGTTAGGTAAAGAAACAATTTTGAAGGAGAGTTTAAGTAATTTGGCATATTGTTTTTGAGAAAAGAACCTCTGTTGTTTTTATAGCGAATTAGCCTTATTTTTACTTTTAAGAGTATAGATTGTCATTTAATAATTTATTAAATTTCGTTATGATTCGAGTTTGTCGTTGATTCAGTTAATACTTTTGCGGGGAATACGGTTGGTTATATAATTAAAAGCCTCTTCCTGTTTTTTATTAGAATTTAATACTTTATATACTGGCAAACATTTACTGCAACATTTCAAACCAATCATTCCCAAATGAAAAGTATTCTCGTAATAGATGACGATGAAATCATTCAGAATGTACTTGAAAAAGTGCTTCAGAAAGAGGGATTTAAAGTAGAAGTGGCACGTAACGGCAAGGAAGGTTTAGGCAAAATGGACCTGATGCCTTATGATCTTGTTATTACCGACCTGATGATGCCTTATGCTAATGGTTTTGAGATAATCAGCAAACTGAAACAACACCCCAATACTGCTTCAGCAGCAGTGATCGTTGTGTCGTCCATCACGCACGAGGCATCCGTAATGGACAGCTTTAAGCTGGGGGTTGACGAATATATCCGTAAGCCGATTATGGTGGGAGAACTGATTCTTCGCGTCAACAAACTATTAGCAAACAGGGAATTTAATGCATAGCCTTACCCGGATTATGAATGGCAAAGGGTGTCTAGTCAGGCTCGATTACCTGGGCGGTCCGCTGTTGTTATACAGGGTGCAGCGGTACTTATTGTCATAAATATGAATTTCCTGGAGGACCAACGGCACTGGATCTTGCCGCCGGAGTCTGTTTTGGTAGAAATTTCGGAAGACGGAAATAATTTCAGGGAATTTGAAAGAGTGCAATTACCGGCAATAACAGAAAAAGACGCTGTCGCTATAATACCCTTAAGCCTGTCATCCGGTAATATCGCTGCCCGTTATCTGAGGGTGACAGCCGTTTGCCCCCGGCAGCTGCCCGCCTGGCGCAGTCATCCGAATAAGAAACCAATGATTGCCTGCGACGAGATATTTGTGCAGCCTTAATCCCCGTGTTATTGGTTTAGGATTTATTAGAATTTATCCGATCTCCAGTGTCCTATAATTAAGTATCTGTTTGCTGGTTAGTATCAATATCTTTGCCGCGGTGATATACATTATTTGTATTCTTTAATCTATGAACATAAAACTTTACCTGGGCCTGGCTATAGGCGTTCTTATTTTCTGCTCTCTTGCAACCAATATCATCAGCTGGATCAATAAGAAAGTAACCAACAAAGTGGCAAGGTACCTGCTGAATCTGGTATCGCTGGTGATTTTGCTCTGGATGTTCCTTTTTCTTTACGGCGACCATGCGCGGCTTGTGATGAAACGGTTCTGAGAGATCGCCTATCCTGCCCAGCGCTCCCTGTCAAGGCTCCTGTACTGTATGGCTTCCGCAATATGTTCCGCCCTTATGGCGGCACTTTTCCCCAGGTCGGCAATGGTCCGGAAACCTTTAATATACGATCGTAGGCAGGGGCTGATAAATTGAGCCGTTCCATTGCTGTTTTCAGCAGGATCGCGCCTGCTTTGTCCGGCTGGCATAGCTAATATGTTAGCTGGTCAAGTTTGAGTTCTGTGCAAACTGGATAAGGCCCGCAAGGTTCCTGGAGCCGGTCTTGGCCATAATGCTGTTACGATGATTGTCCACTGTCCGTTTGCTGATAAAGAGCTTTTCAGAAATTTCCTTGCTGGATAAACCACCCACTATTTCTTTCAATATCTCACGTTCTCTGATAGTAAGCCTGGTCTCAACAGACACAACCTGCCGGTTGCTTAATTGTTTGGCGTACATTTTTGAGATATTCGGATCCAGGTAGATTTCGCCTTCAGATATCCGGATAAGTGTTTGGATCAACGTAGTACCATCCGTACTTCCTTTAAGCAGGTAACCCGAGCATCCGCTTTCCAGCATTTCGGTAATTAATCCGGGTTTCTCAAAACCGGTAAGTACCAGGATCTTTGTCTGTTCTGTATAGCTACGGACCTGGCGGCATAGCTGTGCACCGGTCATGTCAGGTAAGTGGTAATCCAGCAATATGACATCCGGGCAATTATCAGGTAGCGACGATAAAAATGATCGGCCATCAGCGTGGACTCCGGTTACCTCGATCGAGGTATCTTCAGCGAGTATATTTTTAAGGCTATCTGCCATCAGCGGGTGGTCTTCAATAATTGCGACTTTCATAGCTTATTTCTTTTAAATAGGGATTTCGATAAATACTGTGGTGCCTTCATGTTCAAAGGATTGAATATCAACTTCTCCATGTAACAATTGTAAGTTCTCACGAATATTCTTCCAGCCCATTGTAACAGGATCCATAATTATACGGCTGTCCAGCCCGACACCATTGTCTTCAACGGTAATAGTCAGTAGTCCCGGGAAAAAGTTCAATTGGAGTAACGCTTCTGAAGCCCGGGCATGTTTGATCACATTGTTTACCAGCTCCCGCACCATCATTAAAATAACATTTCCCTTTAACCATCCTATAGAAGGCACATTCCCGATAACCTGGTAGCTAAATTTAATACCGGCATCCGGCAGCCTAGCCATAAAAATATTGAGCTGGTCGTACAGGTTTTCTAAGTCGGCGTCATCGGGCATTATATTATGGGCGACCTTTCTGAGCTTTTCAAGCACATCTGCGGAATGTATGACTGTATTTTTTATGGTTTGTGCCTGTGCCGGGATCGGGGAGCTTTTGCAAAGCGCTTCCAGATTGAGCTTAAGTACGGCGAGTTCGCTAACTACATTATCGTGTAGTTCTCTTGCGATCCTGTTACGTTCCTGTCGCTCGCCTTTTATAATACCCTCTGCTTCAAGAACTGATCTTTCAGCATCCTGTACTCGTATTTTGGATTTTAATACATGTTCCTTGTGACGCAAATTACGGTATATAAGACCTCCAAAGACAAGAAGGATGATGCCTCCGGCTATTAAAAAGATCTTTTGTCGTTGCTGGGCTTCCAGCTCCCTGGATTTCCGTAGCAGGCTGATCTCTCCTTCGGCAATTTCCTTGTTCTTTTTCTCCAGGACGAACTGTGTCTTTAGATAATCCAGTCTTCTGAGATTATCATCTGAAAGTACTCTTTGACTTACTGTTATATATTGTTCGGTATACGCCAGGGCCTCCTGGTACTTTCCTTCTTCTTTTAAAAGCCTTGCCAATCCCCCGTACGCTGCTTCCTTCGCTACATGGTAATCCCCTGGTTCAGCAAGTTTAAGACCTTGCTCGTAAGCTTTCCTCGCAGCGGTATTATTGCCAAGCCCCGCACAGATCTCTCCGTAAGTAATACAAATTACAGCTTTTGAGAAATCCTTCGCTTTATCGAATAAGGTGTCTGTTTTCTGTAATATGGCTAGGGCCTGCTTATAATCGCCGTTGTATATATGCAGGTCGGCCATATTATTGAGAATCCCGCATTCTACATCTATTATCTCCGGTATATCAGCATTAATATTGTTCCGCGCCATCTGAGCAGACTTCCATGCCTGCTCCAGCTTCGCCCTGGCGGCATCCAGGCTGTCCTGTGATTTTAGAACGCAGGCTTCCGTTGCGCTGACATTGGCCAGCGCAACATAATCTTTGCATTGCCGGAAATAATTGCCGGCTTCCTTCAGTATTGGCTTTGCTGTATAAAAATCCTTTGTGTGGATGAGCAGATAAGCCAGCTGTAGTTTCGATTGATAAATTACAGCAGGATTCCTGGTCAGGGATTGGATTGTCTTGACTGCGGTAATAGTAGCTTCAACATCGCCGACTGCACGATAAAGCGTTACCAGATTCCGGCATACCAGAAGCCTGGTCGTACTTCCGACAGCCTTCTTATTTATCAGATACTGACAAATTCGTATTGCATCTGCCGTTTGCCCTTTTATTCTATAAAACTGAACACTGTCAAGTAGCGTCTGAGCCTCAGTTGCTCCATTGTCATCACCCGCCCGCGCAGGAGCTATATAAATACCCAGGCTCAACATAATACAAAGCAAAATCCTATTATTCTTCACAGTAACGGTGGACTTTATCATTTTAGAAACGTTCCTAAGTTAAGTATTAAAACTTCAAATGAATCATGAGGCCGCTAAAATGAGCACAAATGCTTAGATAAGAATGAGCATAAAATGAGTACTACTACTCATTTCAACACTGGGTTGAAGTCAGGATATTTGCGGTACACTTATATGAAGTTATGGCCATAATCCGGCCGCTGATTAATAAGTTGAGATTTCTTGCTATCAGCTCAATAAGGCCCCTCCATGTTCTTCAGTAAAAAGAGTTGGAAAATATTGCGGAAATGGTCGGCAGCCAGAGCTGCCGGAACGGTTTATATAAAAGGCGATATAACATTGCTGCGCTGATAAAGCTGCCGGGGTCTCCGGCTGCAGAGTATAAAGCCCTGCCACGCATTATTAACTATCCAATACTTACCTGATTATGAAGAAACCTTACACGGTCCTCCCTTTTGTTTTCCTGATCTGTGGCTTCAGCCAGCAGTCAGCTGCCCAGAACCTGGCGCCTAATCCATCGTTTGAGGAGTATAATAACTGCATAACCAGTTCTACTCCCGGGATGGGATATTACGGATTCCCGGAACCTACTGTGAAAGCATGGGCGCTCCCGACAGACGGTTCCACCGATTATTTCAATTCCTGCGTGGATACCGCTACTGACGGTATTTTGTCGGTATCTACGCCAAGAAGCGTCTTCGGTTATCAGGTAGCCCGGACAGGCAATGCTTACATCGGTGGCATATTGGCTAACGATGATCCATACTGGGGAGATTATCGCGAATATGCAGAAAGCAAGCTGCTTGATTCACTTAGAAGCGGACACCGGTATTTTGTCAGCTATTGGGTAAATCCCGCCGATTCTATGTATGTCAGGATCAATACAGACCAGTTCGGTGCATATTTTGCCTCAACTTCCTATCTTGATGCCACTTCCCGTATTGTTTTACCCCTTGTACCCCAGGTATCAAGCCCTGTAGGATACGTGTACAGGGATAAAGAAAACTGGGAGGAAGTATCCGGGACCTTCACCGCAACCGGTGGCGAACAATATATTATATTAGGAACGTTTGCGCCTTACACGGAATTAACTATTGATTCATCGGAAGTCCCGGTTTGGATATGGGACCTTGATTGGCTCCCTAAATGGGCTTATTATTTCCTGGACGACGTATGTGTGCTTGACCTGGATGGTGGCCCGGTAGAAACATCCTTTGAAAGAAAAGCGATATGTGGAGATGATTCCGTTCTGATCAGCGGAAGGCCAGGTTGCCGGTATCTCTGGAATGATGGTGAAACAAGCCCTTCAAGAGTTGTTGTTGCTAATAGTTCTTACTGGGTAAAATCGATTGACACCGCAGCCTGCAGTGGCTTCTACCTGGACTCCTTTGAGATAGCGCCCGTAGCGTCCAGGCTTGTCATGGATCTTGGCAGCGACACTATACTCTGCGAGGGGAAGACATTGATGCTGGAGGCAGGTACGGACGGATTAGATGACTACCTGTGGAACACCGGTTCCGCCGGCAGCTCCATCCTGGTCTCAGAACCGGGGCAATACTATGTATATGCCACCGGCCCTCCCTGCTACTTCGGTACGGATACTATTATTGTGTCCGCATTCACATCTCCGGTGCTGAAAAGGCTGGGTGATACGATCGTATGCCAGGGCAACGCTGTTGCGCTGATACGGTCACAGCCGGAGTTCTCCTATTACTGGAGCACCGGTGAGCAGTCCTGCTGTATAACCGTCAATGAGACCGGTAATTATATTGTTTCCGCTACAGACCTGTGTGGCGATGTACAGGTGGATTCAATCAACATCCTGTTTACCGGATGCGATAACTGCATACAAATGCCCGCCGCATTTACACCCAATGGAGACGGGCTGAATGACAATTTCAGGCCGCTGGTAAATTGTATCTTTTCCTCCTTCGCGCTCAGGATCTATAACAGGTGGGGCCAAATGGTATTTGTATCTTTTAATGCAGAGGACCGGTGGAATGGTATGATAAATGGTATCCCGGCCGATGCGGGTGTTTATTTTTATACACTAACAGCGCAGCCTATGATGAAAGGCGCTGAACAGGTTAATATGAAAGGAGATATTACCCTTTTAAGGTGATGGTTTAAGTAAAATCTGCCCGGCAATTAAGATATGATGTCATTGGAATATAGTATCGCTGATTGTGCCGCTATGATAAATTTCTCTACGGTAACCAGGTAATCAAGTGTTTTGACGGGATTGACTATCCTGCCCAGCGCTCCCTGTCAAGGCTCCTGTACTGTATGGCTTCCGCGATATGTTCCGGCCTGATGGCGGCACTTTTCCCCAGGTCGGCAATGGTCCGGGAAACCTTTAATATACGATCGTAGGCACGGGCCGATAAATTGAGCCGTTCCATTGCTGTTTTCAGCAGGGTCGCGCCTGCTTTGTCCGGCTGGCAAAGCTCTTTCAGCAGTTTGCTGCCCATAAGCGCGTTACAGTAGATACCCGGATGTGTTTTGTAGCGTTCCGCCTGTGCCTCGCGTGCCTGCATTACTCTTTGACGGATTGCCCGGCTGGGCTCTGACCGTCCGCCGGATGAAAGCTCTGAAAAGGCGACCGGAGTGACCTCCACATGAAGGTCTATGCGGTCGAGCAGCGGTCCCGATATCTTATTCAGGTAACGCTGCACTACCTGGGAGCCGCAGGTACATTCTTTTTCAGGATGATTATAATAGCCACAGGGGCATGGGTTCATGGACGCAATCAGCATAAAGTTAGCAGGGAAATCCACACTGACCTTCGCCCTGGATATCGTTACTTTTCTTTCCTCCATAGGTTGCCGCATCACTTCCAGCACCGTTCGTTTAAACTCTGGCAGCTCGTCAAGGAATAATACCCCGTTATGTGCCAGGGATATCTCCCCCGGCTGGGGATAACCGCCGCCGCCTACCAGCGCCACATCAGATACGGTATGATGCGGTGAGCGGAAAGGTCTTTTGGATACCAGCGAAGTGTGCTCCGGTAATTTACCTGCTACGGAATGTATCTTGGTTGTCTCCAGCGCTTCATGCAGGGAGAGTGGCGGTAAGATCGTAGGTAGTCTTTTGGCCAGCATGGTTTTTCCCGCGCCCGGTGGTCCGATCAGGATGGCGTTGTGTCCGCCGGCAGCAGCTATTTCCAGCGCCCGTTTTATATTTTCCTGTCCTTTTACCTCGTTAAAGTCTATGTCAAAGTCTGATTGTGCATCGAAAAACTCGGCGCGGGTATCCACCTTAACACAGTCCAGGCCGCTTTCGCCGTTCAGGATTTCAATCACCTCCTGCATGTCTGACGCTCCGTAAACATCCAGCTGGGTCACCATAGCGGCTTCCCGGGCATTCTGCCTGGGAAGGATCATGCCTTTGAAGCCTTCTTTCCTGGCCTGTATGGCCATAGGTAATACGCCTTTCACCGGTTGCAGGTGGCCATCCAGCGATAATTCCCCCATAATAATATAATCCTGCAGCAGATCAGGGCTGATCTGCTCGGTGGCAGCCAGCATACCGATCGCTATCGGCAGATCATATGCCGACCCTGCTTTTTTTATGTCCGCAGGAGCCATATTGATAACTACTTTATGTCTCGGCCGTTCATACCGGTTGTTCTTTATAGCGGCCAGGATCCGCTCTATACTTTCCTTGACCGCATTGTCTGGAAGGCCTACAATTATATATCCCAACCCTGTAGTGACATCCGTTTCAATGGTAATGGTCATAGCCTCTACGCCATATACCGCGCTTCCGAAAACTTTTACCAGCATGAATATTTTATGTTGTTCCGGATAAAGATAGGAGGAATTGCCGAGGCAGCGGGAAAAAATATGGCGGTTAACAGGAGATATAAGAGGCCCTTTAAGCAATTGACCAATTAACCTGTCATTTTTCTATATTTGCGTCCGCTATGTCAATACCCCATTTTCATTTATTAAAAGTAAAGGAAGTACGCCAGGAGACTTCGGAATGTGTATCGGTCAGCTTTGAGGTGCCGGAAGAGTTAAAAGAGACATTTGTCTTTACACCGGGGCAATACCTGACGCTGCGCAAAGTTATAGACGGACAGGAAGTCCGCCGTTCCTATTCAATATGCGCGGCGCCCGTGGATAATGACCTGAGGGTAGCGGTAAAGAAAGTGGACCAGGGAAAGTTCAGCGGGTATGCCAACAGCGGGTTACAGCCGGGCGACGAGCTGGAGGTTATGCCGCCCTTGGGTAAATTTATGTCCCGGCGGGGTGGGGCGGCCGGAGGTAAATATCTCGCCTTTGCTGCGGGCAGTGGCATAACGCCAGTGCTCAGTATTATGAAATCCGTATTGCACAATGAGCCGGATGCAGAATTTACCCTGGTATTCGGTAACAGGAACCGGAGCTCCATTATTTTTAAAGAAGCAATAGAAGCCCTCAAAAATAAATATATCGGCCGGCTGCGCATCTATCACATCTTTACAAGAGAGACGATGGACACGCCGCTGTTCAATGGTCGTATCAATGCAGACAAGGCGCGCGGTCTTTGCGAAAGGCTGATCGATGTAAAGGACATGGATGAGATCTTTATCTGTGGTCCGGAAGAAATGATCCTCAGCCTTCGTGACTATTTCCTGGATGAGCAGCATATTGACAGCGCAAAGGTGCATTTCGAGCTGTTTTCCTCGCCGGACCAGCCACACAGGGTTAATAAGGAATGGGTGAAAAAGCAGGAGAACGTGGATACCTCTAAAATGAGCCGGGTAACCGTACGGCTTGATGGCGCCGCCTTTGATATGGACCTGGCTTATGGCGGCGACAATATACTGGACGCAGCGCTGATGCAGGGAGCTGACCTTCCCTATGCCTGTAAGGGTGGGGTGTGCTGCACCTGCCGGGCCAAGCTGGTCGAAGGTGAGGTGGATATGGAGGTAAACTATGCGCTGGAGCCGGACGAGATCGCCAACAACTTTATTCTTACCTGCCAGGCACATCCGCGTACGGAACGTGTTGTGGTGGACTTCGATATTAAGTAACCTATACCAGGACACGTTATTATATTAGTATAGTCCCTGTATCTTTTTAAAGGTTCAGGGATTTTTTTTGTGTTTGTGATAAGCTGTAAATCTATACAGGCAAGGTTTTCGTATAAAAGGAGGTATTAGGTTATGCGTATTTTGCAAAA